>Ga0182744_1001822_pt1 | contig 18263 bp, 16 predicted proteins | sample eDN3rd30CKraftMG_FD_128525 | JGI IMG/M metagenome (GOLD analysis project Ga0182744, IMG submission 128525) | Enriched Miracle-Growth compost microbial communities from Emeryville, California, USA - eDNA 3rd pass 30_C Kraft MG (version 2) (version 2) ...
GTCGGCAACGAGTTCAACGTCCATTAGGTGCATTTTGGTTGCGCTCGGCGACTCCGCTGCGCGGAGCCGGCCGCCGAGCGCGGCCGTGTGGGCGGCGTTGGTGTGAATTGCTCAACTTGATGGCGCGTGCGACTCCGCTGCGCGGAGCCGGCCGCCGAGCGTGGCCGTGTGGCGGCGTTGGTGTGAATTGCTCAGCTTGATGGCGCGGGCGACTCCGCTGCGCGGAGCCGGCCGCACGCGCGGCAGGTTTATGCCGCCGACGGCATCGGCAGGCATTCCATCACCTCGATCCGGTCGCCGGGGAAAATCGTGAAATGCGGGTGATTCAGGAATAATTTCGCCGCCTCTTCCTGAGAATTCGCCTTGACCACGATCCAGCCTCCCAACTCGTTGCGAGCATCGGATATGCCGTTCTTGTCGGTTCGCTTCGTCTTGCCAAGGGGCGAACCCATTTCAGCGACCGCGCTTTTGTTCTTCGCGACCCATTCATGCCAAGCACCAATTCCGCGTTTCTCACGGTCCTTGCGCTCGGATTCGGGCAGGCCCTTCCACGCCTTCATGGCTTCGGGTTTGCCCAGGAAGACGGCGAGATAGGTTTTCATTGCAATGCTCCAGACGTTGAGTTGCTCGTTGGATAACCTCAAGACGGACGACGGGCGGCCATTCCGACATTGATTTGAATCTTTTCCGCCCCACACCGGATTGGATGCATTTCCACCATTCCCGACCGCGTGGCGTATGCGGCAGTTGGAGAGCGCGGGGACAAGTACCGGCGCGGATTTTTCAAGGAAGATAAAGACGTGCGTCCGGCTTTGGCGTAGCGTCGCTTGAGAATTCTCCCATGCGTGCCCCACCCCGTTCTCTAACGATTGCTCCGCACATGCCATTTCTTCACAGAGATCGTGTCGCGCTCCACTTCGAACGTCTTGAAGGCAAAGAACGGCCCATCGTGTTCATCCACGGCTGGTGTTGCGATCGCACCTTCTTTGCTCCGCAAGCTGCCTATTTTTCCGGTCTCGGGCATCAGGTGCTTTTGCCTGACCTGCGCGGTCACGGCCTCAGCGACAAACCGGATCAGCCATACCCAATCGAAGTGTTTTCAGACGACCTTGCCTGGATGTGCGGCGCGCTGAAACTCGAGCGGCCAATCTTCGTTGGGCACAGCATGGGCGGCATCATCGCGTTCGACATCGCCGCACGCTATCCAAGCCTGCCGTCGGCCATCGCGTTGCTGGATGCAGCCGTCGTCTTGCCGGAGGCGGCACGGGCCATCATTCCCGACTTTATCAAACGGCTTCGGGGCCCCGATTTCGCGACCGCCATGCGCAATCTTGTCGGCTCCATCTTCTTTATCCCGAGCGACGACCCCGATCGCAAAACCCGCATCCTGGATTTCATGGCACAGACTCCGCAGCATGTGATGGCGGACGCCTATGATCGTCTTGCGGAATACGAGGCGGATAAAACGCCGAACCGCGTAACCGTTCCGTCCCTCTATATCGCTGCGAACGAGCCCTCCGCCCGAACCGACATGGCGCGCCTCAACGCGCTTATTCCTCATCTGAATGTCGGCAGAACGGTCGGCTCGGGACACTTCTGCCAACTCGAAGTGCCGGATCAGATCAATGCTATGCTCGCGCGGTTCATCGCGGTGACGCTGAAATAGACATGCTCGCCGTAGCGCTTTTGGGGGCGTGCTTAACGCGGCAGGCCTAATACAAGCGCCCCGTGTTGAACGAAGTGCAGATATCGCCTCACGACGTCCGCTTCCTCGATTAACCTCGAAAATCCATTGACGCGTTTACGGAGTGCGCGCAGATTTCGGCGCTCTGAAAGGCTTCTGCATCGAAACAAACATCGGAATGCAACGTAAGTCTCAAGTGGTCTCGGATTTCCGCGCGGCTCTTTAGTTTCCTACATTCAAGCAATTTTCCAACGTCCACTCATTTCTGCGCGGGCCGTCTTTAGCCGACGACATTCGATAGTACGTCACGCTCATTTTTCGGCATTACCGTATCGCTCCGACCGCCGCCGGCGCATGGAGAAACGACGGACATCACGGGTAGGCACCTGGAGGGAACCAGACGATGGCCCAGAAAGGACGCAGCCATGCCAGTCAACGACAACGCCTCACAACATACATCCATCGATATTGCACTCGATCGCCGAAATGTTCTGCTCAGCGGCGCATCCCTCATTGCATTGACTGCGACGGGAACAACAACGGCTCAAGCGCAAACTCCGCAGCCCACGACTGCGGCGCCGCGTGGCGGCAAGCCGAACATCCTCGTCATTATGGGAGACGACGTTGGCTGGTTCAATGTCGGCGCTTACCATCGCGGAATAATGTCGGGAAAGACTCCGAACCTCGATAAGCTGGCTTCCGAAGGCATGATGTTCACGGATTACTATGCCGAAGCGAGTTGCACGGCCGGACGCGCGAGTTTCATCACGGGCGAAATTCCGCTGCGAACCGGGCTGACAACAGTTGGACAGGCCGGTGCCGACGTCGGAATGCCTGACAAGGCCGCGACCATCGCTGCAGCTCTCAAGGAGCAAGGATACGCCACAGGGCAGTTCGGAAAGAACCATCTCGGCGATCTGAATAAATATCTACCGACGTTGCACGGCTTCGACGAATTCTTCGGCTACCTGTATCACCTCGACGCGATGTCGGATCCTTACTGGTATTCGTTCCCGAATGATCAGGCTTATCGCGACAAAGTCGGGCCGCGAAATTTGCTGCACACGTGGGCGACGGACGTCGACGACCCGACCGAAATGCCGCGATGGGGAAAAATCGGCAAACAAAAAATCGAGGACAAAGGTCCGTTGGCGCCTTACGCTGATATGACCAACGTTCCGGATATGCACGACATTACGCCGAAGGCAAAATACGACATGGGAACGTTCGACGAGGTCCTCGTCAAAGCGTCTTCCGACTTCATGGATAAGGCCAAGAAAGACGGCAAGCCATTCTTCGTCTGGCACAACACCACGCGCATGCACGTCTGGACATTCCTGTCGCCGGAGTACCAGGCGCAGATGAACAGCACGTCGAACTACGGCCGCGAGGAAGCCGGCATGGCGCAGATGGACGACAACATCGGCGCTCTCCTCAAGCACCTCGATGACATCGGCGAAGCGGAGAATACCATCGTTGTCTTCACGACCGACAACGGCGCCGAAGTCTTCACGTGGCCTGACGGCGGCATGACGCCGTTCAAAGGCACCAAGGGAACGGTGATGGAGGGCGGTTTCCGCGCACCATGCATCGCGCGCTGGCCGGGTCATATCAAACCGGGAAAAGTCGAAAACGGCATGTTCTCCGCACTCGATTGGTTCCCGACGCTTCTCGCTGCCGCCGGCAACGCCGACATCACCAACCAGCTGTTGCAGGGCGCGCAGCTGGGCGACCGCACCTACAAAAACCATCTCGATGGATACAATCAACTCGACTTACTGGAGGGGAAAGGGCCGTCGACCCGCCACGAATTCTTCTACTTCGGCGGTCCTCAGCTCGGCGCCATCCGCATCGACGATTTCAAGTTCCAGTTCTATCAGCAGCCCGGTGGCTGGCCCGGCGCAAAAGTCACGACCGACATGCCGGTCATGGTCAACCTTCGCCAAGACCCCTTCGAGCGAACACCGTCGATCGGAGGCCAAAGCCTCAACGATCTCGGCGGCGGATACATGAACGACTTCTATGCCCGCGAATTCTGGCGCTTCGTCAGTGTTCAGGACGAGGTGAAGAAACTTGCTCTGACTGCGGTCGATTATCCGCCGATGCAGGATCCGGCGTCATTCAATTTGGATGCCGTTAAAAAGCAGATCGATACAGTGCTGAAGAACAAGATGGGACAATAGAGGCGGCGGTGGGCGCTTCCGTCGCCCACCGCGAAAGCCGGAGAAAGAGGATAACCCGGGCCGAAGCGCTGATGGCTCCCGGCGGATGCGGCAACCTCAATTCTGATTGCACCGATATGAACGTGAACACCGGACATAATCTCCGCTGATCTCGAAGTCGCTGTCTAAAAACCGCACGGCATCGGCGCCGCGGACTTGCACGTGAATGCGCTTCTTTTCAGGGTCGTAATCCTTGAGCCTGCACGAGGTTTCGACATCCAGCACATCACCGACTTTTTTCACGTCCGAGGTCTCGCAAGAAAATGCCCTCTGAAGGTATTCGAAATTGTTGCCGCAGATTCCCACGACCTGATACTGCTTGGATTCGAAGCGGGTCATCTTGTCGAGCGCGCCGCCGTTCGCCAATTTGCAGTCGGCGGATGAATGGGCCCAGACACCGGTCAGGTCCGCCAACGGCCCGGTCATTTCAGGAGTCGAGGCGACAGGTGCGCTGGTGCTTTCGTCCGCCGGATCGGCATCGACGCGCTCAATACCTTCGGTGACCTCCTCACCGGACTCGGCGCAATCCCACTCCGATAGCAATACGTAAACATCCTTTTGGGCGATGCCGCCGCGACTGCCGTGCAGATTGCCTTTGGCAAATAAGCCCGTCGGAGATTTGACGGTTTCGTTGACATAGAACGACCAGCCCGTTCCGACGAAACTACTCCCGCCCGACCATTGTGGGTCGATGGCATTGGGAGACGGCGCACTGAGGATGCGCGCGTTATTATCTTTCGGGCTGCACAGCGAATTGGCGCTGCAGGTTCCGGATAACATCAGGAGGGATGCGATTATAATTGGATAACGTTTCATTTTGCCCGAACCCCTATGGAGACATAGGACAATCCATCAGATCACAGACGAAGAAAATACGTCCATTAGGATTCGGGTACTCGCCCGAATGGAGAATGGCGTTAGGGGTCGAGGATTGAGTAGCGCGGCATCGCTGAGTTGGTAGGGCATCCCGGACTGAGGAGAACGGTAAAACTTGGTTCGCGGCACTTGCATACTTCAATAATTGTTGTACTATTGGAGCTATGAACGAAGCACAGGCCGTTACCTCTCTCGCCGCCCTGGCTCATCCACAGCGGCTCCAAATTTTTCGGCTGCTGGTCAGAGAAGGGCCCGGCGGATTGGCGGCAGGCGAGATTGCGGAAGCGGTCGGAGCGACACCGACAGCAGCTTCCTTCCATCTCAAGGAACTCGATCGTTCCGGGCTTCTGCACGCCACACGCGATGGACGCTTCATACGCTATGCCATTCATGTCGAAGGCATGCGGCAGCTTCTCACCTTTCTGACCGAAGACTGCTGCAAGGGCCGCCCGGAGCTCTGCGGCAGCGCATACAAGAAAACGCGATCGCTCTGCGTCGGCAAAGGAAGTTCGAAATGATCGGCAGACGTCCACTCAACGTGCTTTTTCTCTGCACCCATAACTCGGCGCGATCGATCCTGGCGGAAGCGATCCTCAACCGGATCGGCGGCGGAAAATTCAGGGGCTACAGCGCGGGGAGCCAGCCAAGCGGCAAGGTTCATCCGTTTGCCCTCGATCTGCTCGACGGGCTGAACTATGACACGTCGCAATTGCGCTCGAAATCGTGGGAGGAGTTCACCGCTCCGGAATCGCCGCAACTCGATTTCATCTTCACGGTCTGCGACAACGCCGCCGACGAGGTCTGCCCGATTTGGCCGGGACAACCCATGAGCGCGCATTGGGGATTGCCCGATCCCTCGGCCGTAGCAGGCGACGAACCGATCCGTCGTCTCGCATTCGCCGATACGTACCGCATGTTGAACCAGCGTCTCGGCATATTCACGAATCTGCCGCTCAATTCCCTCGACTCCCTTTCGCTACGGCAGCGGCTCGATGCGATCGGAAAAGACGAGCCAGTGGCGCCGGAGAGAGCCTGATCGCGGTGGTCTCACTCCAACAGAAAATTACCGCTGAAGGATTGGGGTCGGCTCTGTTGCTCGCCACCGTGGTAGGTTCCGGCATTATGGGAGAGCGGATCGCGGGGGGAAACGAGGCTCTCGCGCTTCTCGGCAATACGCTGTCGACGGGGGCGATATTAGTGGTGCTCATCATCATGATGGGCCCTATCTCGGGTGCTCATTTCAATCCGGCGGTGACGCTGATGTTTGTCTTGAAGCGCGAACTGAGGTTCGACGAGGCTGTGGCCTACGTTTGTGCTCAGATTGCCGGCGCTCTGCTCGGCGTTCTTATTGCGCATGCGATGTTCGATCTGCCACTCGCGCAGCTGTCGAGCAAACTGCGTCCGGGATTGGCTCAAGGCTTTTCGGAATGCGTCGCCACGTTCGGGCTCATACTGACGATTCTTTTGACGCTAAAGCATAGACCCGGCGCGGTTGCGATGTCGGTCGGCCTTTACATCACCTCTGCCTATTGGTTCACCGCCTCGACGTCTTTCGCCAATCCAGCCGTGACGATCGCGCGCGCATTTACCGACACATTCTCCGGCATACGGCTGCTTGACGTGCCGATATTCGTCGCTTCGCAATTGCTGGGGGCGCTATTTGCGCTTTTTGTCGTACATATATTGGCCAGAGCCGGACATACCGAATGGCCGCCGGATTCTGATCGACATACCAAGGTTATTCGGATCGCATCCATCAGGCAGACATGAGCAATAATAGTTCCAAGCGCACGGTCGATCTTCCCGCCATCAAGAAGGAGGTTTTTCGGGTTCCCGAGCAAACACATCTTGAACGCATCGCGCCGTTGGCGCATCAGCCGCGCATCCTGCTGCTCTACGGATCGGTGCGCGAGCGCTCATACAGCCGTTTCCTGACTTTCGAAGCACAACGCCTTCTTGAGGCTTTCGGAGCGGAGACGCGTGTCTTTGACCCCACTGGATTGCCCTTGCCGGACGGCGCGCCGGATTCGCATCCCAAGGTCGCGGAGCTACGCGATCTTGCGGCGTGGTCAGAAGGGCAAGTCTGGTGCTCACCCGAACGGCACGGCGCGATGAGCGGCATTATGAAAGCACAGATCGACTGGATACCACTGTCGCTCGGAGCCGTTCGACCAACGCAGGGAAAAACGCTGGCCGTGATGCAGGTTTCGGGAGGATCGCAGTCCTTCAACGCCGTCAACCAGATGCGCGTGCTTGGGCGGTGGATGCGGATGTTTACAATTCCCAACCAATCGTCCGTCGCAAAGGCGTTTCTGGAATTCGACGAGGCCGGACGCATGAAGCCGTCGGCTTATTACGACCGCGTGGTCGACGTGACGGAAGAACTGGTGAAATTCACCCTGCTGTTGCGCGAGCGAGCATCTTATCTCGTAGACCGTTACAGCGAGCGCAAGGAGAGTGCCGAAGCGCTCTCAAATCGAGTCAACCAGCGATCCATCTAGAACCCCTACCCCATCCCCCACCACTCTCCTCCACTCCAAACCCCGACCTCGTCGCCTTCACCGTCCTTCGGCTCGGCAAGCCCCACAAGCTCCGCATAGACGGCGCGCGTGCAGAGGGCTTCCAATCGTCCGCGCACAAGCACGTAGGGCTTCAAACCGCCGTCGGGGCCGGACACTTCAAAGCGCAGCGGGTGGTCCTTATCGACCGTCACGACGTCATCGACATTGGTGCGGAAGGTCAGCGTCTGGTCGCGACCTTCGCCTGATACCGCCATCTCGACGGCGAGGAACGGCGCATCCTCGACTTCGACGTCGACCTTCTCAGCGGGCGTGACGAGATAGGTCTTGCCGTCGCCGTCCTTGCGCAGGATCGAGGCGAAGAGCTTGACGAGCGCGATGCGCCCGATCAGGCTGCCCTGATACATCCAGGTGCCGTCGCGGCGGATCGCCATGCCGATATCGCCGCAGTAGGGCGGGTCCCATTTCTCAACCGGACGCGCGCCCGCCTCGCCGCTTGCCGCTGCATCGCGCATCAAGGCTTCCAGACCTGTGGATGATGTTTTCGGGGTATCGGTCACGGGGGCGATTTCATCAGACTTATCGGGCCCCTGGACGGGATCTGTCATCACGTCGAATTGGTGCCTTATCCTAACGTAACATTCACTTGACCCTATGAGGACCGGGCAGGATCGTCTAGGCTTAGCTGCCGGGAACGATACAGCTCGGCCCTTTGTTTCCAATGGACAATTTGCCGAGCGAGACCGCAATCCATGAGCAACGTCGTCGAGACCCATACCGATATCGTGCCCCGGCTCGAAGCCGCCGCCGAACGGGCGCAGCGGGCGCATAAAGCCGCCGCGTCGGTCATCTTCGGTCAGGACGAAGTTATCGAGCGCACGCTCATCACCATTCTGTCGGGCGGACACGCGCTGCTGATCGGCGTGCCGGGTCTCGCCAAGACGCTGCTGGTCGAGACGCTCGGCAAGGTTCTGGGACTCGACGCCAAGCGCATTCAATTCACGCCGGACTTGATGCCGTCCGACATCATCGGTTCGGAAGTGCTGGAAGAAGAACCGGGCCGCGGCCGCTCGTTCCGGTTCATCAAAGGGCCGATCTTCACGCAGCTGCTGATGGCTGACGAAATCAACCGCGCCTCGCCGAAGACGCAGTCGGCTTTGCTGCAGGCGATGCAGGAACATCATGTCACCGTCGCGGGGCAGCGGCACGATACGCCGGCGCCCTTTCACGTCCTCGCAACGCAGAACCCGCTTGAGCAGGAAGGCACGTATCCGCTCCCCGAAGCACAGCTCGACCGTTTCCTATTGCAGATCGACGTCGGCTATCCCGACATGAACGCCGAGCGGCGGATGCTTTACGCGACGACGGGCACCGACACGGCGAAAGTCGAAGCGGTGATCTCGGCGCAGGATTTGATGGCGACGCAGCGGCTCGTGCGGCAGATCCCGGTTCCCGACAAAGTCGTCGAAGCGATCCTGAAGCTGGTGCGCTCAGCGCGTCCGGGCACTGGAGCCAATGCCGAGACAGATCGTTTCGTGGCCTGGGGCCCGGGGCCGCGCGCCAGCCAGGCGTTGATGCTGGCGGTGCGCGCCAAGGCGATGATCGACGGACGCCTGGCGCCCTCGGTCGATGACGTCATCGCGCTCGCCGAGCCGATTTTGAAGCACCGCATGGCGTTGACCTTCGCTGCCCGCGCCGAGGGCGAGGATCTCAATCGCATCATCGCGCGCCTTGCTGCGTCGGTGGAGTAATCGCGAATGGCGGGCCCCCGAGGGCAACGACCCAGCGTAAGCAATGAAAGCCGTCACGTTCTGGCGCTCGAACGCGAGGCGGTCAGTCTCGTCGACCGGATGCCGGAGCTGCTGATGGAGGCGGATCGCATCGCTTCCACGGTGGCGCAAGGCATTCACGGGCGGCGGCGCGCGGGACCGGGCGAAACGTTCTGGCAGTTCCGGCAATATCAATCGGGCGAGAACGCGTCGCTGGTCGATTGGCGGCGCTCGGCAGGTTCCGATCATCTTTATATCCGCGAGCGCGAGTGGGAAGCGGCGCACACGCTGCATCTGTGGCCCGACATTTCGCCGTCGATGAATTTCCAGAGTCACATCGCGCCGGTTTCGAAACGCGACCGAGTGCTGGTTCTGACGCTGGCCGCCGCCGAGTTGCTGGTGCGCGGCGGCGAACGCGTGGCGCTGCTGGCGCAGATGTCGCCAACGGCCAGCCGTAACGCCGCGACGCGGATCGCTGAGACGATCGCCGCCAACGCGAGTTCGGAATTGTCGAGCAAGAGCCTGCCGCCGCACGCCGCGCTTAGCCGGTTTTCGGGACTGATCCTGTTCAGCGATTTTCTCGCTCCGGTGAACGTTATCCGCGAACGCCTGGAAGAATTCGCCGGGCATGGCGTCGCCGGACATATGGTGCAGGTGATCGATCCGGCCGAGGAGACGCTGCCGTATCAAGGGCGCGCCGAATTCCAGAGCCCGTCCGGCGATCAGCGTTGGGTTGCCGACCGCGTCGAGTCCTTGCGCCCGAAATATCAGGCGCGCTTTGCAGCACACCGGGCCGAGCTTGCCGAAATGGCGAAGCGGTTCGGCTGGTCGTTCCTTACGCATCACACAGACCGCCCGGCGTCCGAGCCGCTGCTGTCGCTGCTGATGCGGCTGCAAGGATCGGCGAGCGGCTATAAGTGGATGTCGGCGAGTTCCGACGTGACGGAGCGGGCACCATGAGCTTCGGCCCCCTCGCCTTCCTCAATCCGTGGCTGCTGGCGGCGCTCGTGACGCTGCCCGTCATCTATTGGCTGCTGCGCGCCGTGCCGCCGCGCCCGGCGCAGATCGAATTTCCGCCGACGCGCATCCTGGTCGGACTCGAAAACGAGGAGAAGACCGCAGAGAAGACGCCGTGGTGGCTGACACTCATACGTCTCATCGCGGCGACGTTCATCATTCTGGCGCTGGCGGAACCGGTGCTCAATCCCTCGCGCGACGCGGCGCTGACCGGGGACGGCCCAATTGTCGTGTTCGTCGATAACGGCTGGGCGGCGGCATCGCGCTGGCCCGAGCGCGTCGGCATGATCGACCGCATCATTTCGCAGGCCGAAAGCAAGCGCCGCTCCGTGATCATCGCGAGCACGGCGACCGCCGGCAAGGTCCCCGTTTTGAAGATCCAGTCTCCGAACGATGCGCGGAGCACGGCCGCTGCGCTTGTGCCGGAACCGTTCGCTCCGAACCGCACAACCGCGGTGGCGGCCTTGCAGACGGCGCTTAATGATGCGGGCGCCAAGGACCCGAGCATCATCTGGCTGCAGGACGGCATCGACCATCACTCGAATGCGCGCGATATCGCGACGAAGCTCGCGGCGCTGGCGGGGAATGGAACCTTCGCCGTGCTCGACGAGACAAAAGGCCATGAAGCTCTCGGCCTTACCGCCAAGCTCGGCGAGAAGGGCAAACTCGAAGCGACGGTCATGTCACCCGGCGGGCCGGCGCGCGATGGCAGCGTCTATGCCTATTCCGCGCGCAGCGAGCGCCTCGGCGAAGCGCCGTTCAAGCTGGCGGCCGGTGCGCGTTCCACGACGGTTTCATTCGATCTGCCGCTTGAACTGCGCAATCAGGTGGCGCGTCTCGAAATTGCCGGCGACCGCTCGGCGGGCAGCGTCAGCCTGATCGATGCGGCGACGCAATGGCATCGTGTCGGGCTTCTGTCGGGCGAAAGCCGCGAGGAAGCGCAGCCGCTGCTGGCGCCGCTCTACTATATCGAGAAAGCGTTGAAGCCCTACGCCGATCTGGCGGTCGCCAAGAACGCCAATCTCTCGCAAGGGCTCGATGCCGTTTTCAAACAGAACATCTCCGTTCTGATGCTCGCCGACATCGGCACGCTGACGGGCGAAACGGCGCGAAAAGTCGATGACTTCGTGAAGCGCGGCGGCCTGCTTGTTCGCTTTGCGGGACCACGACTTGAAAAGGCGGGCGATGATCTGCTGCCGGTCGCTTTGCGCAGCGGCGGCCGCTCTCTCGGCGGGGCGCTGTCGTGGTCGTCGCCGCAGCCGCTGGCGGCTTTCGACGAGAACAGTCCCTTCGCGGGGCTAACCATTCCCAAGGACGTCACCGTCAATCGGCAGGTGCTGGCCGATCCTTCGGAATTGACGCCGGATGTCGAGATCTGGGCGCGGCTTCAGGACGGCACGCCGCTCGTGACCGCGACGAAGCACGGCAACGGACGCCTCGTTCTGTTCCATGTGACCGCGAATTCCGACTGGTCGAACCTGCCGATGTCCGGACTCTTCGTCGATATGCTGCGCCGGCTGTCCACGATGGGCGCCATCGGCGCGTCCGAAGCGCAAAACACAAACGGCAGCGAAGCCGATGCCAATGCAAACAATGTCGCGAACACCAATTCAGATGCCAATGTGCTGGCGCCGCTGAAAACGCTCGACGGTCTCGGCACGCTGCGCAATCCGCCGCCGACAGCCGAGCCACTCAAGGCGTCCGAACTGGAAAATGTAGAGCCGAGCTATGAGCATCCGCCCGGCTATTATGGACAGTCGGCAAGTCCGCGCGCGCTCAACGTCCTGACGCCGAAGAGCACGCTTGTGCCGTTCCCTGATCTTCCGGCATCCGTTAAGCGGCTCTCGTATGACAACGCCGCGAGCACCGATTTGAAGCCGGCCTTGCTCGGCGCTGCGCTCGGCCTGCTATTCGCCGACATTCTCGCGGTTCTCATTCTGCAGGCCGGCGGATTGGCCGGGCTTTTCTCGCGCCGCCGTAAGCCTCATGCGACGACTGCCGCCGCGATTGCGCTTGCGGCGCTGGCCTATACGGCGCTTCCGAAGCCGGCCAACGCGCAGGAATTTTCGCCGGAGGATTTCTTCCAGCAGCAAATTCCGCAGCTCGATTCCTTCGCGCCGCGATCGGGCAACAAAGGCATTCAGGTCGTTCGGCCCGACAACCTTTCCGCAGCGGACAAAGCGGCGATCAAGGCGACAAGCAAGGTGACGCTGGCTTACGTCGTGAGCGGAGACCGCGAGACCGACGATACCAGCCGTGCCGGGTTGCAGGGTCTCGGACGCGTTCTCGAAACGCGTACGGCGGTCGAGCCCGGCGATCCTGTCGGAGTCAATATCGCCAAGGACGAAATTGCATTCTATCCGGTCTTGTACTGGCCGGTGCTCGAATCCGCCGAGGCGCTGCCCGATCCGGTCATCGCGAAGATCGACGCCTATATGAAGGAAGGCGGCCTCATCATTTTCGATACACGCGATTACGGCCAGGGCGGCTCCAGCACGTTGCCGCTCGGTGGCAAGGGCGGCTCGGCGCTGCAGCGCCTGTTGAGCAAGCTCGACGTGCCGCCGCTCGAGCCCGTTCCCGAAAATCATGTCGTGACGAAATCGTTCTATCTGCTGCGGTCGTTCCCCGGCCGTTGGGACGGCGGCCAGCTGTGGGTCGAAGCGACGGCCCACAACGACAATGATACGCATCGGGCTCGCGTTTCGGACGGCGTCACGTCCATCATGATTACATCGAACGATTTGGCGGCGGCGTGGGCGCTCGATGATCGCGGCCGGCCGATCTATCCGGTGGTCCCCGGCGGCGAGATGCAGCGCGAGATGGCATTTCGCGGCGGCGTCAACATCGTCATGCACGCACTGACCGGCAACTACAAAGCCGACCAAGTGCACGTGCCGGCGCTGCTCGAAAGACTGGGTCAGTAGAGGTCAAGTTTGAACTGGTCAATTACATTCGCGCCGATCGTTCCGATGCCCGTGCTCATCGCGCTGGTGATCGTGGCGCTCATTCTCGTCGCCGTGCTTCTGATGCGGCGATCGCGCGGCGCCCTGATCCGGCTTGCGGCGCTGGCGGCGCTCATCGGCGCGCTGTTCAATCCGATCCTGAAGGAAGAGCAGCGCGAGGGGCTCGCCAACGTCGCCATCGTCGTACTCGACGAAAGCCCGAGCCAGAAACTCTCCGATCGCACGCAACAGATGCAGGCGATCCGCGACAATCTCGAAAAGAAATTCGCGAAGATCCCGAACCTCAAGATCAAGTGGGTCAACGGCGGCGTGCCCGGCGGGCAGGTGGCGGCTGGAACGAACCTGTTCACGGATCTCAATTCGGCTCTGAACGACACTGCGCCGGACCGCATCGCGGGCGTGATCTTCGTCACCGACGGGCAGGTGCATGACGTGCCCAAGTCGGCGGCGACGCTCGGGTTCGATGCGCCGGTGCATACGTTGCTGACCGGCAAGCCGGGTGAGTTCGACCGCCGCATCCAAGTCATCGAAGCGCCGCGCTACGGGCTCGTCGGGCAATCGCGTCCGATCGAACTCGCGGTGCGCGAGACCGGCAAATCGCCGGCGTCGGAATCCGGCGCCGTGACGTTGAAGGTGCGGCGCGAAGGTCAGCCCGACGAAACCGTTCGGACCGAGATCGGCCGCAAGGTCAAGATCGACATGCCGATCCCGCACACGGGAACGAACATCGTCGAAATCGATCTGGCGCCGACGCCCGGCGAACTAACTACCGCCAACAATCGCGTCGTCGTTGCGGCCGAGGGCGTGCGCGAGAACTTGCGCGTGCTGCTCGTTTCAGGTGAACCGCATCCCGGCGAACGCACGTGGCGCAACCTTCTGAAATCCGATGCCGCCGTCGATCTCGTGCACTTCACAATTCTGCGGCCGCCGGAAAAGCAAGACGGGACGCCGATCAATCAGCTTTCGCTGATCGCCTTTCCGACACGGGAATTGTTCTCGGAGAAGATCAATCAGTTCGACCTGATTATCTTCGACCGGTACGAGCACCGGGGCATTCTGCAGCTTGCCTACTACGACAACATCGCGCGCTATGTGGATGAGCACGGCGGCGCCCTGCTCATTGCCGCAGGCGACGACTACGCGGGCAATTACAGTATCTACCGGACGCCGCTGTCGTCCGTGCTACCCGCCGAGCCGACAGGCCGCGTGCTCGAAATGCCGTTCCGCGCCAAGGTCACGCCGGAGGGGCAAAAGCATCCGGTGACCGAAGGGCTGCCGGGCTGGAATTCGGCGAAGGTGGCGGATGCGTCTCCGAAACCGTCATGGGGCCGCTGGTTCCGCCAAACCGAAGTCAAACCGGAACACGGCCGCGTCGTGATGACGGGGGCGGAAGACAAGCCGCTGCTTATTCTCGATCGCAAGGGCAAGGGCCGCGTCGCGCTTCTGACGTCGGATCAGGCATGGTTGTGGGCGCGCGGCTACGACGGCGGCGGCCCGCACACCGATTTGCTGCGGCGGCTTTCGCACTGGCTGATGAAAGAGCCGGACCTTGAAGAAGAACGTTTGATCGCTTCCGCGCGCGGCCTGAAGCTGACGCTTGAACGGCGCTCGATGGAGGACACGGTCGGCCCGGTCAAGGTTCTGGGCCCGGGCGGCGATACACAAGACGTGACGCTGACGCCAGCCAAGGGACGCCCCGGCGTGTGGACATCGACCATCGATGTGAAGTTGCCCGGCCTTTACAAGGCCGAGACATCCGCATCGACGGGACAGTTGACGGCGGTGGCGAACGCGGGCGTCGAAGATCCGCGCGAAATGAGTGAAGTCACGGCCACGGACGACAAGATGAAACCCATAGCCGATGCGACCGGCGGCGGCGTGTTCTGGACGCGTGCGGCGAACGCGGCGGCGACGAGTATCGATGTCCCGCGCATCTCGATGATGTCATCGGCGAAGGTCATGGCCGGTTCCGACTGGCTTGGACTCAAAGATCGCGGCGCGTACCTGACGCGCGGGGTCAAGCTGACGCCGATGTTCACAGGTCTCGCGGCGCTTTCGGCGCTGCTTGCATTGATCGCGCTGGCGTGGTGGCGTGAGGGACGATAATCACCAGCTTCGGAGTTCATAATGAGCAGCGACAAGACTCCGCACGACATCGCTGTCGGTGTCATCGGCAACGACGAATACGGCCCGGCGATCGCGACGCGCATTGCGGCCTGCGGATACAGGGCGCTTTACGCAGCGCTCGGGGGCAGTCCGGCGCTGACGCGGGGGCCGCGTCTCGAACCGGTGCCGACGCCGACGGACATCGCCGCCGAATGCGCGGTTGTGCTGGTCGCCGTCGACGATACCGAAACGATCCGTGAGCTTCTCATCGGCTCCTCAGACCGCATGGGCCTGGGCGCCGAAATGCAGCCCGGTTCGGTCGTCGTCGATCTCGGCGCGCGGACGCCGCGAGAGCTTCAGGCTTTGCTCGGATTGCTCGGCACGCGCGGCGTGGCGCTCGTCGATGCGGCGCTGATCGGCGGGCCGGAGGCGGCGGCGGAAGGCCGGGCGAAAATTTTGCTTGGCGGCTATCCCGATGCCGTCGAAGCCGCGGAGAAATCGCTCTCGCTTCTCGGAACGGTCGAACGAACCGGACCGCTCGGCAGCGCCCACGCGATTGCGGCGTTGATGGGATACGTCGAAGCGGCTCATGCCGTCGCGCGCGAGGAAGCCTTGGCACTCGGGGACGCCTGCGGGCTGTCGCCGGAGATCGTGGCGCGCCTGCTCTCGGATGCTTCTGTCGCTCGCGAGACTAACGTCGCGCGCTTCACGCGGCGCGCCGAGCTTGCCCACCGTATTGCGCGCGACCGTGGTGTTACGGCCGAAATCATCGATCTCGCATCGGAAAAGCGGGCACGGCAGCGGAGCGAAAATCGTTGATGACCCCGCCGCGCGTTCACGGAGCAATCGAGGACGGCCCGCGACTCGCGTAAGCACAGGCTGATACAACGGTCAGCTTCGAGGCTTCGATGTCCGCGCTCTTTCGAATTGTGTATGCCACGCACGCCAACGGCACACATCACAAGCTCGCATTGGACGCGCTTGAGGCCATGCCTCGCCCCGACAAGGACGCGTGGTCACGTGTTTTCCTGAAGCACGTCGAACGCTATCTCGAAGGCTCGAAAGCGCCCGATGTCAGCTTCAAGGATTTCAAAAATCACGTGCTGCACGTCTCGGAGAATTACTGGGGCGGCGCACCGGCAAAAGCGGATCAGTGGTACCGGCAGACGGTTGCGGAGCTGAAAGCCGGAAATTGGCCGGAGGCGGCCTATGCGGCGGGCGTACTGAGCCACTACTACACCGACCCGGTCATGCCGTTTCACACCGGGCAGACGGAAGCCGAGAACGCCATCCACCGCGCCACCGAGTGGAGCATCAACCGATCCTACAATACGCTGCGCGCCATCGGCGAACAACGCTTTGCGACTATCGATATTGCCGTTCCGTCCGGACCGAACTGGCTGAAGGAACTCGTCTGCGACGGCGCCGAATTTTCGCATCGCTATTACGAGAAGCTCATCGCGCACTACGACATTCACAAGGGAACGGTGCGGCCCGAAGACGGCCTCGATGACATCGCGCGCGGGCTTGTTGCGGAACTTCTGATGTACGCCGCCAAAGGCTACGGTCTGGTGCTCGACAGAGCGATCACGGAAGCCGGGGTCGCGGCGCCGAAGGTCTCGCTGACCGCCGAGACGTTCCTGGCGATGACACAAATTCCGAGGAAGTTCATCGAGAAGCGGCTGACAAATGCCGAGGACAGAGCGCTGGTCGCCGCCATCTACGACGAATTGAAAACAACGGGGCGTGTCGAGCACGCGCTGTCCGAGGATGATCGCACCATTCGTGATCTGCATCGCGCCGAGGTGCTTGAGCCGATGCTCGCCCAGCGCAGCGAGGCGCGCGCCGAAAAGGTCGCCGCGTCCGGATCACGGAAGCAAGCACCGCCGCCGGTCGCCACGGCTCAACAAGTGACGACAACGCCGGACACGACGGCACTGGAACTTGCCGTCGCGAAGTCGTCCCACCTCGTCTCCGGCGTGACCCAACGTCCGCCGGCATTGCCGGAACAGCATTCGGCGCCGGTCGAGGCCGAGACCGAGACTTCGCAACCTGCTGCGATGGCTTCGCATTCGAGACCTGTTCCTGTCCGGCAAGCGAACGACCGACAGGACGATGGGAAGAAATATCTCTTTGCCAGCGACGATCTGGAGGCCGCTCCGTCGATCGGACCGAAAACCGCCGAGCGCTTCGCCGCCGTCGGCGTACATACGGTGGGTGACTTCCTCGGGTCGAATCCTGACAATCTCGCCGAGGACCTCGACGATCCTTACTTCGACGCCGAAACGCTGGCCGACTGGCAGGATCAGGCACAAATGGTCATCGACGTTCCGGGTCTGCGAGGCACGCACGCGCAGCTTCTGGTCGGGGCCGGCTATCGCACAGCCACCGACGTCGCCGAGGCTGATGCCGTCATTCTGTCGGCGAACGTTCTGAAATTCGCGATGACCTCTGCCGGCAAGCGCGTGTTGCGCGAGGGCCGGCCACCGGACATCGAGAAGATCAAAGGCTGGGTCGACGCCGCCAAGAGAGCCGTCGCGGCTTAATCTCGCTTCGACGGCATCCGGCCGAAGAAACTCAATATAAATTGAGCGACAAAGATCACTCCCGGTCGAACCTCCACCCCTAAGCCCTCCCCGCAAGGGGGAGGGGGATAGACGGAAGGCGAGCGGCATTCTTTTTTCTCACTCCATGGCGGGCTTGACCCGGCCATCCACAGCCGCACGGGGAAAGAATCATCGCGTTGCCCTGGATGGCCGCCTCAAGGGCGGCCATGACGTTGTTTGCTTCAAACGTCATGCCGACGGAGGTCGGCACCCAGACAGCCATCCACATCCGTTATGTTGATGTTTGGCTGGATCCCGGCCTGCGCCGGGATGACGGTTGTTGGCATAATCCCTCGCGCCACACGCACTAACGCCGGTGGGGGCCGCGACATTAGAGAGTTCGGCGTACAGCTCAGCTTGCCATCGCGGCGCGTTGGCGCGACAATGCTCATGTTTCCGAGGGGCGCCGGTTGTCCGGCTGAGATCGCGCAACATCAACGCGAGCACCCTTAGAACCTGATCCGGGTCATGCCGGCGAAGGGACAGGAGAATGCGATGCAA
>Ga0182744_1001824_pt1 | contig 18252 bp, 14 predicted proteins | sample eDN3rd30CKraftMG_FD_128525 | JGI IMG/M metagenome (GOLD analysis project Ga0182744, IMG submission 128525) | Enriched Miracle-Growth compost microbial communities from Emeryville, California, USA - eDNA 3rd pass 30_C Kraft MG (version 2) (version 2) ...
GCATGAAATTTCTGGTGACGGGCGCCGCAGGCCTTATCGGGTTTCATACCGCCATGCGTCTTCTGGATCGCGGCGATACGGTCATCGGCGTCGACAACGTCAACAGCTATTACGATCCGGCGCTGAAGGAAGCGCGCCTGGCAAAGCTCGAAGGCCGCAAAGGTTTCACGTTTCACCGCCTCAACATTGCCGATGTCACGGCGATGGCGGACCTGTTTCAGACCGAGCGCGCCGATAAGGTCATCCACCTCGCGGCGCAGGCCGGTGTGCGTTACGGACAGGACAATCCGAACGCCTATATCGAATCGAACATCGTTGGTACGCAGAACATTCTCGAAGGCTGCCGGCGCAATGACGTGCAGCACCTCGTGCTGGCGTCATCGAGTTCCGTCTACGGCGCCAACACCGCGATGCCGTTCAGCGTGCATCACAATGTCGATCACCCATTGAGCCTCTATGCGGCGACGAAGAAAGCCAACGAACTGACGGCGCACGCCTACGCGCATCTCTATTGCCTTCCGGTTACGGCATTGCGTTTCTTTACGGTCTATGGACCGTGGGGGCGGCCGGACATGGCGCTCTTTACGTTCACGCGTAAAATTCTGGCGGGCGAGCCGATCGACGTTTTCAACAACGGCCATCATGCGCGCGACTTCACCTACATCGACGACATCGTCGAGGGCGTCCTGCGCACGGCCGATAAAATCGCTGCGCCGAATCCGGATTGGAGCGGTGCAACACCCGATCCGGCGACCTCGACCGCGCCTTACCGGCTCTACAATATCGGCAACAACAATCCGGTGGCGCTGATGGATTTCATCGCGACGATCGAGAAGGCCCTCGGACGCGAGGCCAAAAAGGTGTTCCTGCCCTTGCAGCCCGGTGACGTCGCGGCGACGTATGCAGACGTCGACGATCTTGCGCGCGACGTCGGTTTCAAACCGGCAACGCCGCTCGACGAAGGCGTGGCGCGCTTCGTTTCCTGGTATCGATCGTATTACGGCTGAAGTTCACCGATCTCACGTGCCGCGCGGCTTGGCGCGCACCGTCGCCTTGGCATTGGCGGGATCGTCGGGCCAGACGTGCTTCGGATATTGCCCGCGCATGTCGGCCTTCACCGCAGCCCATGACCCGGCCCAGAAGCCCGGAAGATCACGCGTGATCTGAATGGGGCGGTGCGCCGGTGACAGCAGGTACAGCGTCAACGGCAGACGGCCACGCGCGATCGCTGGATGCTCCTTCAATCCGAAGAGTTCCTGGACGCGGATGTGCAGCGCCGGAGCACCCGAGCCTTCGTAATCGAGCGCATGGCGATTGCCGGTCGGCGCTTCGAAGTGCGTCGGCGCTTCCGCATCGAGCCGCTGCCGCAGCGGCCACGACAGAAGCGATGAAAGTGCTTGATCCAGGATTGCAGCGTCGATTTCGCTGACGCGCGTCTTGCCCGAGAGATACGGCAGCAGCCACTGCGAAACGCCTTCCGACAGGGCGGCATCCGAAAGGTCCGGCCACGTGTCCTCGCCGGCGCGCAAAAATCCGACACGGCTGCGCAATTGCAGTTGCGCTTTCGACCAGGGCAAGACGCCGACGCCAAGGCTGGCGATGCCTTGCGCGAGAACGGCGGAGGCATCCTCGCCGGCACGCACGGGGCGGGACTCGCTTCTGAGTTCGATGGCGCCGAGGCGGCGTACGGTCCGCGCCTTGACGGTGCGTGTGTCTCGGTCGAACGCCAGATCGTCTTTCGTCTCCAAACGATCGGCCGCGAATTGCGCAACGTCCGTTTCATCGGCCGCAGCGGCGAGCATGATCCGCGTTGCCGCCGCGCGGCCTTGCAACTCGGCGACGACAAGGTACGGCGCTGCGGCGAGCTGATGCGCCGGGTCGATCAATCCCGCCCGGCCATTGGCTAACAAGAAGCTGCCGCGCTTGCCACGATTCTTGGCGATCCGATCCGGATAGGCCAACGCGAGCAACGCGGCGGGTGAAAGTTCGTCTACCGACGTCCCGGTGTTGGCCGCTGCGGTTCGCGCCCATTGGCGTGCAAGCGCGCGCATATCTTCCGCACGGCGCGAGCGATCGCGGCGGAAATTTTCAATGCGCACACCGATATCGAGATCGTTGCCACCCATGCCGCGTTCGACGAGCACGGCAGCGACATCGGCGGCTTTCCGCGCCGCGCCACGTTCGCCCGCCTTCAGGATCATGCGTGCCAAGCGCGGCGGCAGCGGCAGGGCGCGAAGGCGGCGGCCTTCAGCGGTGATGTGCCCATCATCGGCAAGGGCACCGATGGCTTGCAGACCCGAACGCGCGGCGGCGAGCGCACCTTCCGTCGGCGGGTCAAGCCATAGGAGCGAGCGCGGATCGTTGGTTCCCCATTCGGCGCAATCGAGCAGCAGGCCTGAGAGATCGGCGGAACGAATCTCGGGTTCGGCAAACGGCACGAGACCTTGCGTTTCCGGCTCGTCCCACAGCCGGTAGCAAATCCCAGGCTCGGTTCGCCCCGCGCGACCGCGACGCTGGTCGGCGGAAGCGCGCGAAACGCGCACAGTTTCGAGACGCGTGACGCCGACGTCGGGCTCGAAGCGCGGGACCCGCGCCAAACCGCAGTCAATAACGACGCGCACGCCTTCGATGGTAATCGATGTCTCGGCGATTGCGGTTGCGAGAACGATCTTTCGGCGTCCGCCTTTGGCCGGTGAAATAGCGCGATCCTGAGACGCGGGATCAAGTGCGCCGTAGAGCGGGACAATATCAACGTCAGGAGCCGTTACGCGTTCTCTCAGGCGTTCGGCCACGCGCGTGATCTCTCCCTGTCCCGGCAAAAAGACGAGCATCGAGCCCGTTTCATACGCGACAGCGCGCATCGCGGCATCGATCACGTCGTCGTCTATGCGTTGTGCACGCCGTCCCAGATAGCGCGTTTCGATCGGGAAGGTGCGCCCCTCGCTGGAGATCACCGGCGCATCATCGAGCAGCTTCGCGACGCGCGCCGCGTCGAGCGTTGCCGACATCACCAGAATTTTCAAATCCGGGCGAAGCGCAGCGCGCGCATCAAGCGCCAGCGCCAAACCAAGATCGGCATCGAGCGAGCGCTCGTGGAATTCGTCGAAGAGAACCGCAGCGACGCCGCTCAATTCCGGATCGTCGAGGATCATGCGGGTGAAGACGCCTTCCGTCACGACTTCGATGGCGACCCGCGAGCTGGTCTTCGACGACAGTCGCGCCTTGAGCCCAACGTCTTCGCCGAGGCGGCTGCCGAGGGTCGCCGCCATACGTTCGGCGGCGGCGCGGGCTGCGATACGGCGCGGCTCGAGCACGAGAATCTTGCCGCCCTTCCGCCACGGTGCATCGAGCAACGCCAGCGGTACGCGTGTTGTCTTTCCGGCGCCGGGCGCCGCAACGAGCACGGCGGTTCCGCGTTCGGCGAGCGCCGCACGAACATCGTCGAGCACGGAATCGATCGGCAGCGGCGCAGAAAATGTCAGACCGGCCATGAGGTGAGGGTGTTAAGCAGATTCAGCGGCTTTGCGGATCGCCGCAATGTTTTTTGCGTAACTCTCTTGCGAACCGCCTTTGAAAACAGCCGAGCCAGCGACGAGCACATTCGCGCCGGCCTCGACGACGAGCGGTGCGGTCTCGGGCGTCACGCCGCCATCAACCTCGATGTCGATCGGGCGCGATCCGACGAGCGCTTTCACGCGGCGGATTTTTTCGACGACCGGCGCAATGAAGGACTGGCCACCGAAGCCGGGGTTAACCGTCATCAGCAGCACCAGATCGAGCCGGTCCAGAACGTATTCGATAACGGATTCGGGCGTCGACGGATTGAGCGACACACCGGCTTTCTTGCCGAGCGCGCGGATCGCTTGCAGCGAACGATCGAGATGGGGGCTGGCTTCGGCGTGAACGGTGATGATGTCGGCTCCGGCGGCGGCGAAGTCGGCAAGGTAGGGATCGGCGGGGGCAATCATCAGATGCACGTCGAAGATTTTCTTCGAGGCTCCGCGCACCGATTTGATCACCGGTGCACCGAACGTGATGTTGGGGACGAAGTGGCCGTCCATCACGTCACAGTGGATCCAGTCGGCGCCGGCCGCGTCAATCGAACGAATCTCGTCGGCGAGCTTGCCGAAGTCGGCGGACAGGATCGAAGGAGCGATCGTTACAGGGCGCGTCACGGATGGACCTTCCAAATCTCGGCTCGGATCACGTCAGACGACGCGACGGCGCCGCTCGACCAGTTGCAGGATTAATGGCGTCAGAATGAGTTGCATTGCAAGGTCGAGCTTGCTGCCCGGAATGACAATTGAATTGGCTCGCGACATAAAGCTGTCGTGGAGCATCGACAAGAGGTAGGCGAAATCAATTCCGCGCGGCTCCTTGAAGCGGATGATGACCATCGATTCATCCGGCGTCGGAATCCATCGGGCGATGAACGGGTTGGAGGTATCGACCGTCGGGATGCGCTGGAAATTGATATCCGTCTGCGTGAACTGCGGACAAATATACTGCACGTAATCCGGCATGCGGCGGAGGATGGCTTGCGTCACTTCCTCGGTCGTGTAGCCGCGTTCGCTGCGGTCGCGCTGGATTTTCTGAATCCATTCGAGATTGACGACCGGCACGACGCCGATTTTGAGATCGGCGTGTTTCGCAACGTCGATCGCATCGGTTTTGATAGCACCATGCAAGCCTTCGTAGAGCAGAAGGTCGGTCTCGGGTTCGATCTCCGTCCACGGCGTGAACGTTCCGACCGCAGCGCCCGTCGCGCGCTGCTCCTCGGCGTCGTGGATATAGCGGCGCGTCAGCCCCTTGCCGGATTCTCCGTAGGTCCGAAAAAGCTGCTCCAGCTCATCGATGAGATTCGCTTCCATGCCAAAGTGGCTGAAGTGATGATTGCCCTTGCTCGCCGCGGCCTTCATCGCCTTTTCCATGTCGCAGCGATCGTAGCGGTGGAACGCGTCGCCGTGAATGAACGCGGCCTTGACGTGCTCGCGACGGAAGATGTGCTCGAAGGTATGGCGCACGGAGGACGTGCCCGCACCTGAAGATCCGGTGACCGAGATGATGGGATGCTTGATCGACATTTATGGGCTCAAACCCTCGTTGCGCGCGTGTGATTTGTGGCCGTCATGGCAGAGCCCGAAACAATCCGCGACGGCCGAACAACGGCGAGCGATCGCCCTTGAATTCCTGGCCACTGTAAATGCGCATCACTCTATCTACCTCGTCACGGGAGCCGCAGATCAGCGGCGTCTTTTGATGTAGAGACGTCGGGACGACGTCAAGAACACGTTCGCGGCCGGTCGTTGCCCGGCCACCCGCCTGCTCGATAAGCCAGCTTATCGGATTGGCTTCATAGATCAGCCGAATGCGGCCTTGATGGAACCCTTTCCGGCGATCGCCGGGGTACAGATAGATACCGCCCCTGGTCAGAATTCGATAGATGTCGGCCACCGGCGAGCCGGTCCAGCGCATGTTGAAGTCGTAGCCGCGCGGGCCGTTGGCGCCGTTTTCGCAATCGTGAACATAGATCCGGATCGGATCATCCCAATGACGGGCATTCGAGGAGTTGATCGCGTATTCCGTCGTCTCGGGCGGCATCGAAAGGTTGCGCGCGGTTATGTGGTAGGTGCGGGTCTCGCGATCCAATGTGAAAACGTGCGTGCCGATGCCGAGCGTCAGCACCATCAGGGTCTGCGGGCCGTAAAGGACGAAACCCGCCGCAAGCTGATGCGAACCCGGACGCAGAAACGCGGCTTCGCCCGTCGATGATGGATGGCTTGGAAGAATCGAAAAGATGGTGCCAAAGGATACGTTGGCATCGACGTTCGACGAGCCGTCGAGCGGATCGGTGGCGACGAGGAGCGGTGCATCGGGCTTGAGGACGATCGGCTGCGGCGACTCCTCCGATGCCAACGCCGCAACCGGCGCGGCTTTCAGCGCATCGGCGATCATGCTGTTGGTCAGCAGATCGATTTCCTTCTGCTCGTCAAAATCGCCGGCGCGCGACACCACGCGGCCGAGTTTGGCGCTGAGCGGGCCACGGCCGACCACCTCGGAGATGCGGATGCTGGTTTCGCTCAACGCGAGCAGCGTATCGGCCACCTGGACGCGCTTGCGCTCCTCAAGCGTCCAGTTCGACAGATACTCCTCCAGTGTTGCGAGGCCCATCGCACCTTTCCCATGCCCATCCGAGACGCGCTGCGTCGCGCCTATCTAATCCTAGTTGGATCGGAGAAGCGAGCCATGACGGCGACGCTGAAATGCATAGACAAGCGCGTATAGGATTTTAGAAATGCGCGATATAGACGGCGAACTGACCGTGCGACGCCTTATCAAGGGCCTGCGCCATCGCCGTTGTAAACGTTAACAAAATTTTTGCGCGCGAACGCGATAGCCGGATGCCGGATCGGCGCCTTGGACTTGCCTAGTCCTTGAATTCCTCAATCGTCGAGAAGGCATGCCGCAATGCTTCCGACCAGGCGCTCGACATGCGGCGGAAATATTCGTCGTCGGCGCCGATCCGCATTTCGGTGCGCACATCGGGCGCGTCGCGCTCGTAGATCACCAGATCGATCGGTAAGCCAACCGACAAGTTGGAGCGCAATGTCGAGTCGAACGACAGCAGGATCAGTTTCGCGGCTTCTCCCAAACGCATGTCGGAGCGGGCAACGCGGTCAAGGATCGGCTTTCCGTACTTATGCTCACCAATCTGGAAGAACGGCGTGTCGTCCGTCGCTTCGATGAAATTCCCTTCCGGATAGATCAGGAAGAGACGCGGAGCCTCGCCCTTGATCTGGCCTCCGAAAATAAAATGCGTGTTGAAGCCGAGCGTGCTGAATTCAAGAGCCGCACCATCGACGCGCCGCGTTTCGCGGATGGCGTCGCCGACAACGCGCGCGGCGCGATACATATTCACCGCATTAAAAAGGCTCGACGTTTCGGGGTCGGAATGTGTCAGCTGTTCGTTGAGGAGACTGATGACCGATTGGGTGATTGCGAGATTGCCGGCGCTCATCAGAACCAGAACCCGGTCGCCGGGCCGGCGCCAGAGCTGCAGCTTCTTATATTGCGCGATGTTATCGACACCGGCGTTTGTGCGCGTATCGGCGGCAAACACGAGGCCCCGGTCCAGGCGGAGCGCTACAGCATAGGTCATCGTGGTCTCCGTTCGAACAGCTTCGGCTGCTCGATGCTCTGCTGCTGAACTTCGACCACAACGTCAAGGTCTTCGTCGGCAATTCCCGCTGTATCTCGCGCATCGGCCTGCAAATGTCGAATCGATGCCCGCGCTTCGACGCCGCCGCGTGCGTCGATCTACGAAATTGCTGTCATCGCAGGATCGGATTGCCTTGCAATTGGGCATGCACGGTTCATTGGCAGCGTAGCACCGAACGATCCGAATTCGTCACCCCGATGTAGATCGGGCTCCAGCCAAATAAGCGAGTCACGACGCGCTGAAGTTTGGCTGGATCCCGGCCTCCGCCGGGATGGACGTTTTGATAGCGTTGCGAGGCGTGCTGGGTCCCGGCTCGTCGCACAGCGACGAGCCGGGATGACCGTGTGTGGTTCAGAACAGACCTTGGATCTGGCCTTTTTCGTCGAGGCGAATCGAGTTCGCGGCTGGGACACTCGGCAAACCCGGCATGGTCATGATCTCGCCCGTCACGACGACGACGAACTCGGCACCGGCCGAAAGCCTCAGCTCGCGGATCGGCACGACGTGCCCAGTCGGCGCGCCGCGCTTGTTCGGGTCGGTCGAGAACGAATATTGCGTCTTCGCCATGCACACCGGGAAGTTTCCGAAACCACCGGCTTCGAAGTCGCGGAACTGGGCCTCGACGCTAGCGTCGCAGGAGATATCAGCAGCGCGATAGATCTCCTGCGCGATGGTCTTGACCTTGTCGCGCAGTTTCATCTCGACCGGATACAGCGGCTTGAAGTCCGCCTTGCCTTCGTCGGCGACCTTGGCGACATGGTGAGCAAGCGCCTCGGTGCCCTTGCCGCCGTCGGACCAGTGCGTGCACAGGAACGCCTTGGTTCCCATGCTTTCAGCGGCCTTCTCGACTTCGGCGATTTCCGCGTCGGTATCGGTGATGAATTTATTGACGGCGATGACGGCCGGAACGCCGAACTTGTTGACGTTCTCGATGTGGCGCTTGAGGTTTTCACAGCCTTTGGCGACGGCTGCTGCATTCTCAGCCTTAAGATCGTCCTTGGCGACGCCACCGTGCATCTTCAGTGCGCGGACCGTTGCCACGATCACAACGACCGACGGCGCAAGGCCAGCCTTGCGGCATTTGATGTCGAAAAATTTCTCAGCGCCAAGATCGGCGCCGAAGCCGGCTTCGGTCACCACATAGTCGGCGAGCTTCAAGGCCGTCGTCGTCGCCAGCACAGAATTGCAGCCGTGAGCGATGTTCGCGAACGGGCCGCCGTGAATGAAGACAGGATTATTCTCGAGCGTCTGCACGAGGTTCGGCTGCAGCGCATCCTTCAGCAGCACGGTCATGGCCCCATCGGCCTTGAGATCGCGGACGCGGATCGGCTTTTTATCGCGCGTATAAGCAACGATGATGTTTCCGAGGCGCTGTTCGAGATCCTTGAGATCCTTGGCGAGACAGAAAACGGCCATCACTTCGGACGCCACGGTAATGTCGAAGCCGCTCTCGCGCGGATAGCCGTTCGCGACGCCGCCGAGCGAATTGACGATCTGACGGAGGGCGCGATCGTTAACGTCGAGCACGCGTTTCCAGGTGACGCGGCGCTGATCGATGCCGAGGGCGTTGCCCCAGTAGATGTGGTTGTCGATCATCGCGGCGAGCAAGTTGTTGGCGCTGGTGATCGCGTGGAAGTCGCCGGTGAAGTGCAGATTGATGTCTTCCATCGGCACGACCTGCGCATAGCCGCCGCCGGCTGCGCCGCCCTTCATGCCGAAGCACGGACCGAGAGACGGCTCGCGCAGAGCCATGATGGCCTTCTTGCCGATGCGATTGAGCCCGTCGCCGAGGCCGACTGTCGTCGTCGTCTTGCCTTCGCCCGCGGGCGTCGGGCTGATCGCGGTCACCAGGATCAGCTTGCCGTCCTTATTGCCCTGGATCTTGTTGATGTAGTCAAACGAGACCTTCGCCTTTGTCCAACCGTAGGGGATCAGCGCGTCGGCAGGCACGCCGATCTTGGCGGCGACGTCTGCAATCGGCTTTGTTTTGGCTTCACGCGCTATTTCAATGTCGGTCTTAACGGACACAGGAAATTCCTCCGAGGAAATCTTATTTCTCAGCACTGAATTCTACAGTTCTGAGGATTGGTGGGCGCGCGGATATTGGACTCTCGCGCGCTGAACGCCAAGCGCCTGCGTCTAAAAATCTCTCTCCCTACGCGTCGTTTAAAACGCCCATGCCTCCACCACGCAATTGCCAAGACGTCGAAGACGGGTGCGGCGGAGGTTGAGCCAATCCGCTGCGCTACCCATTCCTCATTGTGCTGATTGCGTTAAAGGTTGCTGCCATCGTCGCGGCGCCGTTCCGGCGACCCGCGTCACGATGGATGGCTGCCGAGTGTCGTATCGGCGCGAATGCCGACATTGAAAGCGCGCGTCATCTTCGCGACGCGTCCGACATTGATCGCTTGTCGTTGAATGCGGCTCATCCGCTGCCGGTTAGGGAGCCACGAAACCGCGGCGCCCTAAACACACCCAACCGCTCGCGGCGATTATTGCGAGCCGCATTCCATTTCTGTCGGAAGGGCTTTCTTTATCTCGTCGGGCGTCAGCACCTTCACGCGTGTCGCGACCGACCAGCGATGACCGAATGGGTCTTCAAGCTGACCGTAGCGATCGCCCCAGAACATCTCCGAGACCGGCAGGATGAGCTTGGCGCCGGAATCGACGGCATGTTGGACGAAGCTATCGGCGTCCTCGACATAGAGATGCAGGACAACGGGCGAGCCGTTCAGCGACTTCGGCCCGAACGACTTCCAGTTCGGCGCTTCTTCCGCAAGCATGACGCGAGAATTCCCGATTTGCACGGACGCATGCATGATTTTGCCGTCGGGCCCGTCGAGTCTCGTCACTTGCTCCGCGCCAAAGGCTTGCTTGTAGAATTCGATCGCCTCCGCTGCACCGGCGCACACCAGATGCGGCGTTACCGTTGTCATGCCGTCCGGTATCGGGCTAACGCTTGAATCGGCCATAATTCAATTCCTCCACTCTGTGGCACGCCTTTGCGTTGGACAGAGCTGAAACGCCTGTCCCTGCCCTTGTAAACGAACGACGTAGCGAATTTCCGACATCCGCCCGAAATTTCTTTTGGCCTGCGGTTCGGAAAGACGTTCGAGGCTGTGTCTGGCCATCACTTGACGGCATCGGTTCGTGCTGATTGCTTCTCGGCGGGCGGGGGCCATTCAGGGGATATGAGTACAATGGCGCAGCTTCACCTTCGACCGAGACGCCAAGACGAAGCCGCGGCAATCGCGATCGAAGCGAGCACCCACGCCGCCAACGGCGGTAGCGGCGGCCAATTCACAGCGGCCATCTCGGCACTGGCACTCATCTTTTCCGGCTACAGCTTATGGGACAGTTCGCTGAAGGCGTCCGACGTCAAAGTCTTCGTACCTCCGGTCACCCAGTACAGCTCGCCCTACCAGAACAGCAATTTCGAGGTCATCGAAGTTCCGATGACGTTGTTGAACGATGGCGGGAGAACCGGGACGGTGCTGTCGATGGAACTCGAAGCCACCAATCCTAAAACAAAAGAGACGAAGCATTTCTATGCCGCCGATTTCGGCCGCTGGACGATGGACAAGGCGCGCGCCAAAGGGTTCGAACCGTTCGCGCCCATTCCTCTTGCCGGAAAGGCGAGCCGTACCGAGACGGTGCTGTTCTATCCGAAGTCACCGGATGAAAAGCCAGAACAGCTCATCCATGAGCCTGGTGTCTATCAGTTCCGGCTGATCCTCGATGAAGCGCGCGCGGATGATTTCGGTTTTCTCGATCGCATCTGGCCCACAGCGCCGACGCAAGTCTCGTTCGACTCCGAGCTTCGCTTCTACGATGCGCGCTCATTTCAAGACGGTACCATCGCGATGTACACAACGAACGGCCGGTCGGCGAAAAGCGACGTTTCCGCCACGAAATGACGTCAACGACATCTCGGGTTCGGATCCGCCGTTCATCGACTATACAAAAGCGTAAGTTCCTTCGCGGGCGCGGCTCTGCTTTGTCGATGATGCGCACGGCATTTGGCATCGGGTGGGGCTTTATTGATGTCGCCAATGCGCTCAACGCAATGACAGGGCTGGCAAGCCGCACCGGCTTGCGGCCCGTTCGAGGAGAAAATCCATGAAAACGATTCTGGCCGCAGCGGCTTTTGCCGCCCTTGCACTCGGCTCATCGGTTGCCGCCAATGCCGTGACGCTCGCTGGCGTTCATTCCGGCGACAGCGCGACGCTGGTGCAGCAGACGGGGTATCATCACCGTCACAAGCACTGCGCCGTGCGCCACGGTCATCGCCACTGCTGGTGGAAGTAATCTCGTCGAAGCGGACGAGTTAAGGAGGTGGCGTTTCGGCGCCGCCTCCTTTCTTATTGGGCGTTTTACGCGATCACTCGCCGACGACCCGCACAACCAGAACGGTCGCGTTATCCTGATAGGGCTCGCGGACGGCTTCAATGGCGCGGATCATGGCGTTCGCGACCGCTGCCGCACCGTCCTTCGAATAGCCCTGAATAATGCGCGCAATTTCGTTTTGATCGAGCGTCGCGATGCCGTCGCTCGCTAGCACGACATAATCGCCGGGCTCGAGCTTCAGGGGGCGCTGCGAAACGTCCAGCAGGTCGATATCCTCGCCCGTCACCGCCGAGCGCAGCATGTGGCGGCGCGGATCGCGGCGAGCTTCCTGTTCGGTCAGCTTGCCCTCGGCGACCATACGATCGAGTTCCGGCGCTAGCGAATGATCTTCATTCAGAAGCGCAACCTCGCCGCGTCGGAAAAGAAACAGCGGGCTGTCGCCGACGCTGACCCACTCAATGCCGCTTGAACCGAAAGCCGCGCCGATGAGCGTCGAGCCCATTCCGGAGAGTAGCGGATTTTCGGAAATTTTGGCGGCAACCGCCTTGTTGGCAGCCTGAAGCGCCGCGATCAGCCGATCGACCGACGCTCCCTGATGCTCGCCGACCGCAGCAAGAAATTCCTCACACACGGTACGGCTGGCGAGCGCGCCTCCGGCGTGGCCACCCATCCCGTCAGCGAGGACGGCGAAGCCACCCGTGTCGTATGCGGGCCCTTCACTCGACAAGGAGATACCCTCGCCTCCGTCAGGACGGAAGGCGGCGGCATCTTCCTGGTAATCTCGGGCTCCGCGCGTCGCGGCGACTGCATGCTCGAACGGCGGCATTCGATCCTTAGGCTTCGGATATCTCGGACCAGTCGAAATCGCTTCCGCAGAACGGCAGGAATGCGACTTGCGTACGCCCGAGCGTGATGACGTCCATCGGCTGTAACGGCACTGGGCCCGCCGGTCGCTTGTCGTTCACGGACACGACATTGGTCTTAGCAAGGTTTGGCACGAAGAGGAAAGACCGATCGCTCGAATCGTAGCGCAAATACGCCTGCGCCTCGTTCGAAATGGCATCGTCGCCGAAATCCAGCGGGATACGGTTGCTGCTGGCCCGCCCGACAGTGTTGTTGCCCTCGAAAATCGGGCGGTAAGAGCCGAGGCCCGGCCCTCCGACGACGACGAGGAAGCCGACGACGGGATCGCGTTCAAAAACGCCGCGCTCGATTTGCTGGCGGCCGCGCACCAGGACGGTTTTGGGCTGCTGTTCGGTGTCGGTTTCTGCGGCAACAACCTTCTTTGCCCGATTTTCGGGCCGCACGACGCGGGTCGTCGGAGGAACGTCGCTATCGTCTTTCAAGGCGGCAGCGGCCTGCGGAGCCGATGCCGTCGGTTCGGGGGCGGTCCGCGCCAGCCGGGCCGCTTCTTCGGCGCTCAGGCTCTGAGGCTTCGGCGGCAACGGCGGCGGCGTGTGATCATCGTTGGCGGCGGCCGAGACCGATCGCGGCTTCGGTGACTGCGCGATCTCCAGCGGCGCATCGTCTTTCCCGGCGGCGAGCAAGGCTTCGCGCAATGACCCCAGGAATTTATGTGCTTTCGCAGCTTTCGCCTCGTTGCCGCCGGTCGTTTCGCCCCGCTCGCTGGCCATTCTGGACTCTCCTCGTGGTTTGACGATCACGGCCAAGCCGCGCCGTTAAATTCATTTGCGCAACGCAGGAACTGGAACGCGAGCCGAAGCTCGAAGGAAGGCAACTTTTACTCGGGCCTAGCGTGAAACCGCAGTTTGCCTGGACCCAACCGAATGAGATCGCCGTCGCTTAGGCAGGTCTCTCCGCAACGACGTCCATTCACAGTCAGCCCGGCACCTTCAACGCCCGACAAATCAGTGATGTGCCAGTTATCGTCTTCGCGGTGAATTGCGGCGTGATAACGATGAACGGCGCGGCTTGGGATGCGAATGTCATTGTCATCCCCGCGTCCGATCGTGAGCATGTCTCCGGCGATGGCGCAACGCGTCGTCGATCTTCCGGCTTCGATCTCAACGAAGGGTTGTCCCGTGAAAGCGAGAAGCGCCGGTTCGCGGGTGAGGGCCGCCTCGGGAGCGCCATGTGCGCTGACAATGCGACAGCGGCGCGCCGCTTCCGCTGAAAAGCAGGCGGTATAGCGCGCCACCCACATGGAAATCGCGAGCAGCAGGGAGGCGATTGCGAGCGCCAAGCCGAGCATCAGCGCCGGCGCCACGCGGTAGCCTTCGGAAATGGCGGACTTTGCCGCGTATGCGAACTGCAAAACGATTTGCAGAGGGTCGTTGCCGATACTCCGCACGACCGTTGCGGACATGCCGAAAAAGGCAAGAGCCGATATTGCTCCAACCGCCCATATTCCCGTTCGCGAATGCGCGCCCGTCATGATTTCTGCCCAAATCACGTCTCGCGAATCTGGCGCAGCGATGGCGGCGGCAACATGGCCGGAAAGAGACACCATCGGGATTTATTCATCCAAGGTTCATTGCCCGCCGTGAAGCCATATTCTTGCGTCATGCGTGCGAAGCATAGACAAGGGTGATGGGCTGGCTTGTTTTGATGCCAGCGCGAGGATGGAACAACCGCAAGCGCGAACACGCGCGTGGGGATCATGACGCAACTTGTCGCTTTACCTGACGGAACCGAGTTAGCGGGCGATTATAAAATCGTGCGCGTCCTCGGAGCGGGCGGGTTTGGCGTCACCTATCTCGCGGAAGAACCCAACCTTTCGCGGCTCGTCAGCATCAAAGAGTATTTTCCGAGCGATTTTGCGGCGCGCTCAGCGAACCTCGAAGCGGCTCCGCGCTCGGCAGGCAGTAAGAGCGACTACAATTGGGGTCTGGACCGTTTCGTTGACGAAGCGCAGACGCTGGCGAAATTCAACCATAACAATATCGTCAAGGTGCACCGCGTCTTTCGCGCGAACAACACCGCCTACATGGTGCTGCACTTCGAGGAAGGCAAAAGCCTCAAGGCGTGGCTGAAGGATCTCGGCCGAGCGCCGCGGCAGAAGGAACTCGACGCCATCGTCGGGCCGCTGCTCGATGCGCTGGAAATGATCCACAACGCCGATTTCCTGCATCGTGACATTGCGCCCGACAACATCATTATTCGCAGTTCCGGCGATCCGGTGCTGATCGACTTCGGCGCGGCGCGCAGCGATATCGCCGCGCATTCGAAGACGAAAACTGTGTCGGCGCTCGTCAAGCCCGGGTACAGCCCCTACGAGCAATATGCCGAGACGAGCCGCCAGCAAGGTCCGTGGACCGACATCTATGCGTTCGCGGCGACGCTCTATCACGCGGTGTCCGGCAAGCGGCCGCCCGACTCGCCATCACGGATGCTCAAGGACGAGATGGTGCCGGTGCGCGAAGCCGCGCTCGGCGGCTATCGCGGCACGTTCCTCGATGCCGTGCAGCACGCACTATCGCTCGCCGTCGACAGCCGCCCGAAATCGGTCGCCGTCTGGCGCAGCGCGCTGTTGGCTCCCGAGCCCGAACGGCCCGGTATTTTCCAACGCTTCAAGGACAAGACCGAAGTCCGCCGGCGCAAAGACGAAGAACAGCGCGCCGCCGATGCGATCGTCAGCACGGCCGTTCCGCCACCGCCCGACGCGCCAGGACCGAAGGGCGGGCTGCTCGACTTTGTCGATGCACTGAAGCAGCCCGCTGAGGCCAATATCGCTCCGCCTGCGCCGCCAGCGGCTCCGAAGGCGACCGCATTCAAGAAGCCGGCCGCTGCCGACAAGCCCAAAGCTGCACGGATCAAGCCTGAGAAAAAGAAATCTCAGGAGAAGCTCCCGGCGCTGCCGCCACCGCCGCGGGCATCGGCCGAGAAGCAGCGATCGAAATCGAAGCTGCGTCCGGCACCGGACGTCGGCCGCCGTCCGCTCACGCGCGGGCTTAAATCCAAGATCATTATTGCGCTGACGCTCGTCGCGGTCGGCTTCGCGTTCCACGACCGTCTGCCGTCGCTCCTCCGAGTGGATGAAGCAAATATCACGACCGGCGCCATCACAAAGGCGGCGACGGCCGAGCCGGCACTCAAACAGACGGCCGAGATCAAGGCGCACGACGGCGCCATCGAGCAACTCGGGCTCAGCGGCGACGGGCGATTGATCGTCACGGCATCGAACCAGCCGGAGCTTCGCATCTGGTCGTACGACACGCACGATTTCAAAGGCGTCATCGCACTCGACGACGGACCGGCAACGTCGCTGGCCGTGCGAAACAACCGCGTCGCGACGGGGCACGCCAACGGCGCCGTTGCCGTCTACGATCTCGATACGAAGCGGCGGCTCTATCGTTTCAAGCGGAACGACGCGCGCATCTGGGCGGTGACGTTCGCGGGCTCTGAAGATCGCGTCGCCGCCGCCAGCCACGACTGGACGGTCGCAATCTGGGAAACGTCATCGGAAAGCAAGCCGGCGGCCATTCTCGAAGGACATGAAAATGCCGTGCAGGCCGTGGCCGCCGATCCGACGGGGCAGTGGCTCGCATCGGGCGGCGCCGACCGCAGCATCCGGATCTGGAATATCGACGGACGCGACGCGCGGCGCACGTATCGCAACAACAGCGATTTCGTTTCGGCACTGGCCTTCGCGCCGACCGGTGCAACGCTCGTTGCCGGCAGCCTCGACGGATCGGTTAAGGTGCTGTCGCTTAATTCCTACCGGTCGCAACGCGTTTTGACGGGGCAGAGGGCGCGCATCACATCGTTGGCGGTGTCGAGTTTCGACGAACTGTTGGCGTCGGCTTCTGCCGACGGCGTCGTGCGCGTCAGGAGCTTGAAACGCTCTCGGCAATTTTTGGCGCTCCCCGGCATCGGCTCTGGGGCCAAGATGGTGGCCTTCACGAATGACGGACGGACCCTGTTAACCGGCGGCCAGGACGGCGTCATCAGATTTTGGCAGTCGCCGAACCCGCAGGTCGCGCAGCAAAACTGAGTCCTTTTCGCACCTAGCTTCCGAGACTTTGGCTGCAAACCGTACTATGGTCGCACCGAAAGAATCGATGGAGGTGCTTCGCGATGGATATGGACGCCATTTTTCTCGCGCGCATCCAATTCGCCTTTACGATCACGTTTCACATCATCTTCCCTAGCTTTTCGATCGGACTCGCGGCTTTCATCGCGACCCTGCTCGTGCGCTGGCGCATGACCGGTGAAGAGCGCTATCGCACGCTCGCGCGCTTCTGGACAAAAATTTTTGCCGTGTCGTTCGCGATGGGCGTCGTCTCAGGTATCGTGCTTTCCTATCAGATCGGAACCAATTGGGCGCGCTTCTCTACGGTCGCCGGCAACGTCATCGGGCCGCTTCTCGGCTATGAGGTTTTGACCGCGTTTTTCCTCGAGGCGACATTCCTCGGCATCATGTTGTTCGGGTGGCAGCGCGTGCCGCCAAACTTGCATGTGCTATCCGCCATCTTGGTCGCGCTCGGTACGTCGATTTCAGCTTTTTGGATCTTGTCCGCAAACAGCTGGATGCAAACACCCGCCGGCTACGAGATGAAGGGCGGCATCGCGTACCCGGTCGACTGGTTCAAGATCGTCTTCAATCCGAGTTTCCCGTACCGCTTCTCTCATATGTTCACCGCCGCGTATCTCACGACATCGCTGGTCGTGCTGTCGGTCGGCGCGCGCTATCTGGTTGCCAATCGCTTCATCGAAGAATCGAAGACCATGATCCGGATGGGACTCGGCATGGTCGCTATCCTGGCGCCGCTGCAATTGTTCATCGGTGACGCGCATGGACTTAACACGGCAGAGCATCAGCCGGTGAAAGTCGCGGCGATGGAAGCGCATTGGGACGGCAGCAAGCCGGGAGAACTGCTTCTATTCGCGTGGCCGGACGCCAAGGCCGAGAAGAACCATTTCGAGATCGGCATCCCACATCTCGCCAGCCTCATCATTACACATCGGATGGACGGACTCTTTAAAGGACTCAAGGATTTCAAGGCGGAAGACAGGCCGCCGTTGATCCCGGTCTTCTTCGCCTTCCGTGCGATGGTCGGCATCGGCTTGCTGATGATCGCGATCGGCTTTGTCGGAGCCTTCCTGTGGTGGCGTCGCAAGCTGTTCGACAGCACCTGGTATCTGCGACCGCTGACCTATGCTTGGCCACTCGGGTTCATCGCGATCATCGCCGGGTGGTGGGTGACCGAGACGGGGCGGCAGCCTTATCTCGTCTATGGTGTTCTGCGAACACTGGACGGCGTATCACCGGTTGCGTTCGGCGCCGTGCTGACGACGCTGATTTTATTCGTGCTCATCTACACGAGCGTATTCTCGATGGGCATTTACTACATCAATCGCCTGATCGAAAAAGGTCCACAGGGCGCGGCAATAGCGTCCGGCGGTGATCCTTCCGTCGGGGCGCATCCGCTCACTGCCGCGAAGGACGCGGCCCGCAGCGCGCTCGGAACTGGGGAGTAGCTTCGATGGACACGATGTCTTACGCGCTACCGCTCATCTGGGCCGCGATCCTGGCGGTCGGCGTAACGCTCTACGTCATCCTCGACGGCTTCGGTCTGGGGCTCGGCATTCTGTTTCACTTCGAGCGCCGCGAGCCGCAACGCGACGTCATCATGAATACGATCGCGCCGTTCTGGGACGGCAATCAGACGTGGCTCGTTCTCGGCGGCGGCGGATTGCTGGCGGCATTTCCGAAAGCCTACGGC
>Ga0182744_1001827_pt1 | contig 18235 bp, 14 predicted proteins | sample eDN3rd30CKraftMG_FD_128525 | JGI IMG/M metagenome (GOLD analysis project Ga0182744, IMG submission 128525) | Enriched Miracle-Growth compost microbial communities from Emeryville, California, USA - eDNA 3rd pass 30_C Kraft MG (version 2) (version 2) ...
ATCGCGAAAGCCGCCAAGGCCAACCAGCGCATGATCTATCATTACTTCGGCAGCAAGGAAGGCCTCTATCTGGCCGTGCTGGAACGCGTTTACGACGGCTTGCGCGGCCAGGAAAAAACGCTGCACCTCGACCATCTCGAACCGCGCATGGCCATCCGCCGGCTGGTGGAATTCAATTTCGACTACTCCGGCGCGCATCCCGAGATGATCAGCCTGTTCAATAGCGAAAACCTGCATCATGCCCGCCACCTCCGAAAGTCCAAGAAGGTGCGGGAGCTGCACAGTCCGTTCGTGCGCATGATCGGCGACATTTTGAAGCGCGGCGCCGCCGCGGGCGTGTTCCGCCGCGGGCTCGATCCGGTCGAGGTCTATATCACCATCGCCGCCGTCGGTTATTTCTTCCTGTCGAACAACTGGACCCTGTCGACGATTTTCGGGCGCAACCTGCGCACCAAATCGGCGCTCGCCAAGCGGCGGCGGCACAACGTGGACATGATCCTCAGCGCGCTGCGCGCGTGAGCTTTCCGCGTTGACATCGCTGCCCGATTCCGGAACCATGTAACCACGCGGTTACTTCAGAACACGAACAGGCGCGTCGAGGAAACGAATGGCTTCCCGCTGGCAGGACTGGCCCGCTCCGGTGCTGGCGGCGCTCCGCAGGGGCGTCGCCATCCCGGCGCATCCGCTGGCGCTCGATGCCGACCGCAGGCTGGACGAGCGCCGCCAGCGCGCCCTCTCCCGCTACTATCTCGACGCCGGCGCCGGCGGTCTCGCCGTCGGCGTGCATACCACGCAGTTTGCGATCCGGGATGTCGGGCTGTACCGCCCCGTTCTCGAGCTCGCCATGCGGACCGCGAACGACTGGTCGGACAAGCCGAAGTTGATGATCGCCGGCCTCTCCGGGCGGACCGAACAGGCGGTCAGGGAAGCGCAGGTCGCGCGCGGCCTCGGCTATCACGCCGGCCTGCTCTCCCTCGCCGCCATGAAAGGCGCCAGCGAGGACGATCTGATCGCCCATGCGGCGGCGATCGCGAAGGAGTTCCCGCTGGTCGGATTCTATCTCCAGCCGGCCGTCGGCGGCATCGTCCTTCCGGTCTCGTTCTGGCGGCGCTTCGCCCGGATCGAGAACGTCGTCGCCATCAAGATGGCGCCGTTCCACCGCTATCGTACCCTCGACGTCATCCGCGGCGTCGCCGAGGCCGGCGCGGCCGACCGCGTGACGCTCTACACCGGCAACGACGACCATATCGTGCTCGACCTGCTGACGCCCTTCACCGTCGTGCTCGACGGCAAGCCGACCACGCTGCGCATCAAGGGCGGCCTGCTCGGCCACTGGAGCGTCTGGGTCAAGAAGGCGGTGGAACTGCTCGACCGCATCCATGCCGTGGTGGACGCAGGCGGCACCGCGACCGCCGACCTGCTGGCGCTCGATTCTCAAGTTACCGACTGCAACGCCGCCGTGTTCGATGTCGCCAATGATTTCCACGGCGTCATCGCCGGCTGCCACGAAATCCTACGCCGGCAGGGCCTGCTCGAAGGCATCTGGTGCCTCGATCCGAAGGAAACCCTCGGCCCCGGACAGAAGGAAGAGATCGACCGCGTCTATGCCGCCTATCCCCATCTCAACGACGACGCCTTCGTCAAGGCGAACCGGGAAAGGTGGCTGTCGTGAGCAAAGCGCCGCAGGCATGCGCCTCCCGAACGCTCTATAATCCCCGCGTCCGTCACACCGTCCGGGGGGAAGTCCGGTGAACCGCGACGCGCTGCAACGCTATTCGCTTGCCGTCATCAGCCATCTGCTGCTGGTCGTCGTCTGGCACTACTTCGTCGTGCTCGGCAACGTGCCGAAGTTCGTCATGCCGACGCCGCTCGACACGCTCAACGCGCTGCTGACGCCGAATTATCGCTGGCCGGAGAACATCGCCGTCACCACCATCGAGATTTTCGGCGGCTACGTGATCGCCGTGGTCGGCGGCATCGTCATCGCGCTGCTGTTCTCGTGGTTCCGCACCCTCGAAATGGCCGTGATGCCGCTGCTCGTCAGCCTCAACATGATCCCCAAGGTGGCGCTCGGTCCGCTCATCATCGTCTGGTTCAAGTACGGCATCGGCCCCAATATCATGATGGCTTTCGCCATCTGCTTCTTCCCCATCGTGCTGACGACCGCGCGCGGCCTGAAGGAGGTCGAGCCCGAACTGCTCGATCTCGTGCGCACGCTGCGCGGCTCGCGCTGGCAGATTTTCACCAAGATCCAGTTGCCCGGCGCCCTGCCCTATATCTTCGCCGGCATGAAGGTGGCGGCGATCCTCGCCGTCGCCGGCGCCATCGTCGGTGAATTCCTCGGCTCCGATCGTGGCCTCGGCTATCTCATGCTGCAGGTGCAGGTGACGCTAGATACGGCCGCCATGTTCATGGCCGTCATCCTCATCACCCTGATCGGCGGGCTGCTCTATCTCCTCGTCCTCCTGCTCGAACGCCTACTGGTCGTTCGCGACGCGCGGTTGTCGTGATGCCGGAGCCTTTCATCCACGTTTCCGGCGTCAAGAAGATCTACAGCACGCGCGGCAAGGAGTTCCTCGCGGTATCGGAGGCGACGTTCGACATCGAGGAAGGCGAGCTTGTCGCGCTGGTCGGCCCATCGGGCTGCGGCAAGACCACGCTGCTCAAGATCCTCGCCGGACTGCACTCCTACGAATCCGGCGAAGTGCGCATCGGCAATGCGGCGACACCTTTCAATCCCTCCCGCGATATCGGCATGGTCTTTCAGCAGCCGCTCCTGCTGAAGTGGCGCCGGATCATCGACAACGTGCTGCTGCCCGCCGAAATCCTGGGCCTGCCCATGGCGGCAAGCCGAAATCGCGCGCGCGACCTGCTTGCGCTCGTCGGCCTGAGCGGTCACGAGGACAAATATCCCTATGAACTGTCCGGCGGCATGCAGCAGCGCGCCGCGATCGCCCGCGCGCTGATCCACGACCCGAAGCTCATCCTGATGGATGAGCCGTTCGGTGCGCTCGACGCGCTCACCCGTGAGAAGATGAACATCGAGCTGCTGCGCATCTGGCAGCAGGCGAGAAAGACGATCGTGTTCGTTACGCACGGCATCACCGAGGCCGTGTTCCTCGGGACGCGCGTGATCGTGCTCACGGCGGGACCCGCGCGCATGGCCGACAATTTCGCGGTCGATCTGCCGCATCCCCGCACGCTCGACATGAAGACCAACGAACAGTTCGGAGAGTACACGCGGCGGATCTATCGCCTGCTTGGGATGGAGTAGCTCATGGCGCAGCGACGGCTCGGCATCATCATGAACGGCGTCACCGGACGCATGGGCATGAACCAGCATCTCATCCGGTCCATTGTCGCCATCCGCAACCAGGGAGGCGTCGCGCTCGAGAACGGCGACCGGGTGATGCCTGACCCGATTCTGGTCGGCCGCAACGAGGAAAAGCTGGCGCAACTCGCCAAGGATCACGGGATCACGCGCTACACCACCGATCTCGACAAGGCGCTCGGGAACAAGGACGACACCCTGTTCTTCGACGCCGCGACGACGCAACTGCGCGCCAGGCTGCTCAAGCAGGCGATGGCGGCGGGCAAGGACATCTATTGCGAAAAACCGGTGGCGGAGACGACGGAAGACGCGCTCGACCTCGTGCGCGCCGCCAGGAAGGCCGGCATCAAGCACGGAGTCGTGCAGGACAAGCTGTTCCTGCCGGGCCTCCTGAAATTGAAGGCGCTGATCGATAGCGGATTCTTCGGCCGGATTCTCTCCGTGCGCGGCGAGTTCGGCTATTGGGTGTTCGAGGGCGACTGGGCGCCGGCGCAACGCCCGTCCTGGAACTATCGCAAGAAGGACGGCGGCGGCATTATCCTCGATATGCTCTGCCACTGGCGCTACGTGATGGACAACCTGTTCGGCGAGGTGAAGAGCGTCTCCTGCCTCGGCGCGACGCATATCCCCAAGCGCGTCGACGAGAACGGAAAATCCTACGAGGTCGACGTCGACGACGCCGCCTATGCGACGTTCGAGCTCGATAGCGGCGTGATCGTGCAGATCAACTCGTCGTGGACCACCCGTGTGCGCCGCGACGACCTCGTTACGTTCCATGTCGACGGTACGCTCGGCTCGGCGGTCGCCGGATTGCAGAAATGCTGGAGCCAGCAGCGCGTCAATACGCCCCGCCCGGTGTGGAATCCCGACGTGCCGCAGCCGATCAATTTCTTCGAGACGTGGTCGGAGGTACCGGGGCTCGGCACCTACGACAATGGCTTCAAGACCGAATGGGAGATGTTCATCCGTCACCTGTTCGATAACACGCCGTTCAAATGGACGCTGCTCGAGGGCGCCAAGGGCGTGCAGCTTGCGGAAGCCGGCCTGCAGAGCTGGAAGGAACGCCGCTGGATCGACCTGCCCGCGCTAAAGGTATGAAACTGTTCCTCCGCCCTCATCCTAAGGAGCGGCCAAAGGTCGCGTCTCGAAGGACGAGGGCGGTTTCATCCTTCGCGACGCGTTGCTCCGCAATGTTCCGCAGGATGAGGCCCATCAACAGCGACGCGAGAGGATAGATGCCCACATTAAACCTCCCCATCGGACCCGGGCGCGTCGCGGCGTACACCACCAGGCCGCCGAAGCACTTCCCGGCCGCGCACAAGCCGTTCAACCGGGTTGCCTATGCAGCCGCGCATGTGGTTGCCGATCCGCTGGCGGACAACGATCCGTGGCTTTCACCGGCCATCGACTGGGAACGCACCCTCGCCTTCCGCAGGCATCTGTGGTCGCTCGGCCTCGGCGTCGCCGAAGCGATGGATACCGCCCAGCGCGGCATGGGCATGGACTGGAGCAACTCGCTGGAGCTGATCCGCAGGAGCCTCGATGCGGCCAGGGACGTGCCGGGCGCCGTGATCGCCTCCGGCGCCGGCACCGATCATCTGGAGCCGGGCGCGAGCGTCACCGTCGACGACGTGATCCGCGCCTACGAGGAACAATGCGCCGCGATCGAGAAGCTCGGCGGCCGCATCATCCTGATGGCGAGCCGCGCCCTCGCGAAAGCGGCGCGCTCGCCGGACGACTATGAAAAGGTCTATGGCCGGGTTCTCGCGCAGGTGAAGGAGCCGGTCATCATCCACTGGCTGGGCGACATGTTCGATCCCGCGCTCGCCGGCTACTGGGGACATGCCGACTACGATGCCGCGATGGACGTCGCCGTGGCCGTCATCGCGGACAATGCCGACAAGGTGGACGGCGTGAAGATATCCCTGCTCGACAAGGACAAGGAAATCGCCATGCGCCGCCGGCTGCCGCAGGGCGCGCGCATGTATACCGGCGACGACTTCAATTACGCGGAGCTGATCGCCGGCGACGACCGCGGCTATTCCGACGCATTGCTCGGCATCTTCGATGCCATCGCCCCCGCCGCGGCGGCGGCGCTCGGCGCGCTGACGCGCGGGGACGAAAAGTCCTTCCACGACATCCTGGCGCCGACGGTGCCGCTGTCGCGGCATATCTTCAAGGCGCCGACGCGGTTCTACAAGACCGGCGTGGTATTCATGGCCTATCTCAACGGGCTGCAGGATCATTTCACCATGGTCGGCGGGCAGGAAAGCACGCGCTCGACGCTGCATCTTGCCGAACTGTTCCGCCTGGCCGATGCCGCGGGCCTGCTCGCAGATCCGGACAAGGCGTCCGCGCGCATGCGCGTCGTCATGGCGTCGCGCGGAGTGCACTGATGCGGGATTTCTCGAACGATCATTCGGCGCTGGCGATCAACAGCGCCACGGTGAAATCGCTCGACCTCAAGGGATTGATCGATGCCTGCGCGCGTGCCGGGATCGGTGCCATCGCGCCCTGGCGCGATCAGGTCCAGGCTGTCGGCATCCCGCAAGCCGGCCGGATGATCCGCGATGCAGGATTGAAGGTAACGAGCCTCGTGCGCGCCGGCCTGTTCACCGCGGCGGACGCCGCCGGCCGCAAGGCCGCCATCGACGACAACCGCCGGGCCATCGAGGAAGCCGTGGGAATCGGCGCGGCCAATCTGCTGCTGATCGCCGGCGGGCTGCCGCCCGGCTCGAAGGATATCGCCGGCGCGCGGCAACAGGTGCGCGACGGGCTTGCCGCCCTCCTGCCGCACGCCCGCGCGGCGCGCATGCCGCTGGCGCTCGAGCCGCTTCATCCGATGACGGCGGCGGATCGCGCCTGCGTCACGACGCTCGGCAATGCCAACGACCTCTGCGAGGAGCTCGGCGACGGCATCGGAGTCGCCATCGACGTCTATCATGTCTGGTGGGACCCGAGCCTCGCGCGCGAGATCGCCCGCGCCGGCAGGCGCATCCTCGGCTTTCACGTCTGCGACTGGCTGGTGCCTACCACCGACCTGCTGACCGACCGCGGCATGATGGGCGACGGCATCATCGACATCAAATCCATCCGCCGCATGGTGGAGGACGCCGGCTACGACGATCCCGTCGATGTGGAGATATTCTCCGCCAACAACTGGTGGAAGCGCGATCCGGACGAGGTGCTGCGCATCTGCGTCGAGCGCTTCCGGAGCGTGGTGTGATGCCGTTTCCCTCTCTCCCCGTCACGGCCGGCGCTGTCCCGGCCATCCCGCTTGGGCGGGCGCATAACGTCCCGGATCGGGATCACCGGAACTCGCCGTCTCGCGGCCCGGTGATGACGAGAGAAAAGCAATGATGGACGACTACGATGGCATTATCATCGGCGCGGGCCACAATGGCCTGATCCTCGCGAGCTATCTCGGCAAGGCCGGCCTGAAAATCCTGCTCATCGACCGCAAGCATGTCGCGGGCGGCGGACTGTCGACGCTCGAAGATCCGCGCCACCCCGGATTCCTTCACAACACCCACGCCTTCTTCCAGCGCTCCATCACCACCATGCCGTGGTACACCGACCTCGAGCTTGAGCGCCACGGCGTCAGCTATATCGAGCCGGAGCTCAACGTCGCGCTCATCACCCGCGACGACCGCGCGCTCGAATGGTGGACGGACATCGAGCGCACGATCGCCTCGTTCGAGCGCTTCAGCAAACGCGATGCGGAAACGCTCCGCCGCTGGCAGCAAGAATTCGTCCCCATCGTCCAGAACATCCTCGGACCGGAAGGCCGCTCGCCGCCGCTGCCGCCGCAGGAGCGCCGCCGCCTGCTGTCCAACAGCGCGGCGGGACGCCGGCTCATGGAGGTCAGCGCGCTGTCGCCCCTGGAGTTCGTGCATCAGGAGTTCGAGCACCCCGCCGTGAAGGCCGGGCTCTTGTTCTTCAACGGGCTGCGCGAGGTCGATCTGCGCGTCAAAGGATTCGGCCACCATATCGCCGCGCTGCTCGCCTCGCCCGCCAAGGCGCAGATGTCGCGCGGCGGCACGGCGGCGCTCGCCCGCGCGCTGGAAGGAGCGGTCGGCGAGAGTGGCGGCAGCATCCGCCTGCTGACGACGCCGAAGCGAATCGTCGTCGAGAACGGAAAGGCCATCGGCGTCAAAATCGCAACAGGCGAAACCCTGCGTGCGCGCCGGTTCGTCGTCTCCGCGCTCAATCCGCACCAGACTTTCCTGGAACTGCTCGACGAAAGCCTCGTGCCGCGCGAGATCCGCGACCGCGCCGCCGCATTCCAGTACAACCTGCTGGCGCCGCTGTTCGCGCTCAACCTCGATCTCCACGCGCCGCCCTGCTATGCGGCGGCCGCCGCGCATCCCGAACTCGACCGTGCGTTCATGGTCATCATGGGGCTCGACCATGTCGACCAGTTCTCCGACATCGTGCGCCATCATGAAGCCGGCACCGTTCCGCCGACCGTGATGTGGGGCGCATGCCCGACGCTGTTCGATCCGTCCCAGGCGCCCGCCGGCAAGCACACCGCCTTCATGTGGGAAAAGCTGCCGTACCGTCTCGGCGGCGATCCGGCGAACTGGGACGCCGCCGGCGCGGCCCACGGGCAAGAGATGCTGAAGCTCTGGCGCAAGCATGCACCGAACCTGGAAGACGCCGTGATCGACAGCTTCGTGCGCACGCCGCTCGACACCGAACGCAGCCTGCCCAACATGCGCGAAGGCGATCTGCTCGTCGGCGCCTTCACCAACGGCCAAATCGGCTACGATCGTCCTTTCCCCGGCGCGGGACATTATCGCACCCATGTGCCGGGACTCTATCTGTGCGGATCGAGCAGCCACCCGGGCGGCAATATCACCGGCCTGCCCGGCTACAACGCCGCGCAGGTCGTGCTGGCCGATCTCGGCATCAAGCCGGAATGGGCGCCGCCGCCGATTGCGCAACGCCTCGCTGCTCTCTAGCTTGCCGGCACACACCGGCAGCCGCGCGACGGAGAGCAAGCAGATGACGAAATATGTCCGTTACGATCTGAAGGGACGCAAGGCGCTGGTGACCGGGGCCGCCTCCGGCATCGGGCTCGGCGCTGCCACCGCGCTGGCGCAGGCCGGGGCGAAGGTCGCGATCAACCACCTGCCCGACGACCCGCGCGGGCGCGAGGCGGTCGAAACCCTGCGCGCGCAGGGTCACGATGTCATCTCCGCTCCCGGCCGCGTCGGCGTGCCGAAGGAAACCGAGGCGATGGTGGAAACCGCGATCGCCGCGCTCGGCGGCCTCGACCTGCTGGTCAACAACGCCGGCACGCCGGGCGTCAAGGCAACGCTGCCGGTCGATCGTCTCGATCTCGTCACCGACGAACTGTGGGACCAGATCCTGGCCACCAATCTCGTCGGCATGTTCCGCTGCAGCCGGACCGCCGCGGGCGCGCTGAAGGCTTCGCGCGGCTCCATCGTCAACACCGCCTCCATCGCCGCGCTGGGGCTTTCCGGCAGCAGCATCCCCTATTCCGCTTCCAAGGCCGGCGTGGTGAACCTGACGCGCAACCTCGCGCGTGCGCTGGCGCCCGAGGTGCGCGTCAATGCGATCGCACCGGGCGCGGTCGAAAGCACATGGCTTGAGTGGACCGAGCAGCAGTTGAAATGGCAGATTGAGAAATCGCTGCTCAAGAAGATCGGCAAACCATCCGACTATGCGGATGTCATCCTTTTCCTGGCTTTCGGCAACGAGATCATCACCGGAGAAACCGTTGTCGTCGATGCCGGGCTGACGCTCTAGCCGTTCTAGGGCAGCCAGCCGTCTCGCCAACGGCGGCGCTGCTTTTTTCACGCATCGCCTCCGCATCGCCTATTATGGCGCTGGAGGTGCAGATTCGGCCGACACTTCAACGATTTGGCCGTCCAATCCATTCGCCTGCCGCAAACGGAATCGACAGACGGCGGAAGTGAACGGTTGCAACGCCGCAACCAGTATACGGTATCTAGATACGGCTTAGTCCGATACGATTTGGAAATCGAATCGGCGCTCTAACGACTACCAACAAAGGGGGCGATCATGACGACGGTGTCGCCGGAACTGCCTCGTGCCGGCCATCCGTGGCGCGCGGTGATTGCGGCATCGATCGGCAATGCGCTCGAGTGGTTCGATTTCGTCGTCTACGGCTTCTTCGCCACGACGATGGCGCGGCTGTTTTTTCCCACGGCAGACCAGACCATGTCCCTGCTGCTCGCGCTGGGGACATTCGGCGTCACGTTCTTCATGCGTCCGCTCGGCGGCATGGTCATCGGCAGCTACGCCGACCGCCACGGACGCAAGGCGGCGTTCAGCCTGACCATCTTTCTCATGATGGCGGGAACCGCCATCATCGTCGTCACGCCGACCTATGCATCGATCGGAATCCTGGCGCCGATCCTGCTGGTGGCGGCCAGACTCATCCAGGGCTTCTCGGCCGGAGCCGAATTCGGGAGCGCGACGACCTTTCTCGCGGAACAAAATCCGCAAAAGCGCGGCGCCTTCGCAAGCTGGCAATTCGCGAGCCAGGGCATCACCACCGTCCTCGCCACGGGCTTCGGCATCGTGCTTTTCGGCATCCTCAGCCCCGAGCAGATGGATAGCTGGGGATGGCGGATTCCCTTCGCCTTCGGCCTGCTGATCGGCCCCGTCGCCTATTACATCCGCCGGCATGTCGACGAGACGCTCGAATTCCGCGAGCTCAAGATCAGCGAGGCCCCGCTGCGGGAAACGCTGTCGCGCAACCAGGCCCGGCTGTTCGCATCCTTCGGCATCATCGTGCTGTGCAACGCCGCCATGTACATGGTGCTTTTCATGCCGACATATGCGAGCCGGCAGCTCGGCCTCTCGAGTACAAGCGGCTTCCTCGCCAGCCTGCTGGTCGGAGTCATCCTGGTCGTGACGACTCCCCTGTTCGGCGCATGGACCGACCGCTATGGCCGGCTTCCGCTTGCTTTCGCCTCGGCCATCGGATTGCTGCTCACCATTTACCCGATGTTCGCCTGGCTGGCGCAGGTGCCGACGCTGGAGACATTGCTGATCGTGCAAGCGATCTTCGGCCTGCTGCTTTCCGCCTATCTGGGCGGTCTTCCCGCGACGCTGGCGGAGTTGTTTCCCGCGCGCATGCGCACCACGGGGCTTTCGGTCAGCTATGCCTTCAGCGCCGCGATCTTCGGCGGCTTCGCACCCTTCATCAGCGCGTGGCTGATCGAGATCACCGGCAGCAAGCTGGCGCCGAGCTTCTACGTGATCTTCGCCGCGATCGTGAGCCTCGTCGCGCTCGTAGGCGTCCGGCGGCTTGGCATAAGGTGAGCTCGGGAAGCAGTAAATGCTTCCCTAAGACCGTCCGGCACCTTTCCGCTTCACCGTAAACGCCCCGGAAAGCATGCATGCACATAAGGCCGCGGCCGGTACGTCGATATTCCGGGCAGCAGCGGAAGCAGACTAATTCTTAATGGGTTCAATCAATTATCGAATGTACAAGCGGCGTTCGCAATTGAGCAAACCTGATGCGTTTTCGCGCTCTCATCCCGCGCCTGATCAGTCGTCTCGAAGGCTCGGTGCCGAACCAGGTCCATTACAGCGAGCTCGTCGATGCCCTCTATGGTTCGACCGGGACCTCGAAAGCGATGTTCAGCGCGGCGATCGCCGCCGTTGCCATCGTTACCGCCGCCGGCGTCATCAGCGGCGACGCGGTCTTCGGTCTTTTCCTGGCAGGATTTCTCGTCGTAGGCGCGGCGCGTAGCTGGAACGTCTGCCTTTATCACCGCTTTGGCGGCCACCGGAGCGATCTCGCCGCGACCAAACGCTGGGAGCGCAACGCGCTCATCGGCGCATGGACGTTCGCGGGCCTCGTCGGCGCAACCGGCGCCTACGCGCTGATGTTCTATTCCGGCACTTCCGTCGAGACGCTCATCATCTGCTGCGTGATGGGCTATATCGCAGGCATCTCCTCGCGCAACGCCAGCCGGCCGCTGATCACCATCGGGCAGATCAGCCTGACCTGCGCGCCCATCCTCGTGGCGCTGCTGCTCCAGCCGAGTGTGATCCATATCGCGCTGGCGATCTTCATCGCCATCCTCTACGTGGGCACCGTCATCGTCTCCCGCAGCGTGTTCGACAATCTGATATCGCGGCACGAAGCCTACAAACGGATCGAAACGCTCGCCCACCGCGACGCGCTCAGCGGATTGTGGAACCGCTCCGCGTTCCTGCAGCTTTTCGACAAAAGGCTGCCGCTGGCCGCGGCCGAGGGAAAACGAACGGCGCTGCTCGCCATCGATCTCGACCGGTTCAAGGACATCAACGACACGCTCGGCCACCCGGTGGGCGATGCCGTCCTCAAGCAGGCGGCCGAGCGGATCGCCTCCGTCCTGCGTCCCGGCGACGAGGCATCCCGCGTCGGCGGCGACGAATTCCTGGTCATGCTCACGGGCGACGGCGGCAACGACGAGATGACGGTCGTCGCCAATCGCATCCTGGCCGCTTTCTCGGAACCCTTCGCCGTCGACATGACGCGCACCGTTTGCGGCGCCAGCATCGGCTTCGCCCTGGCTCCCCGGGACGGCGGCACCTCCAAGCTGCTCCTGCGCAACGCGGACCTTGCGCTCTACGAAGCCAAGAAGCGCGGCCGGGGGCGCATCGTGGAATACGTTCCCGCCCTGTCCGATCAGCACGAGCGCCGGGCAACGCTTGAGCACGAGTTGCAATTCGCGCTGTCGCGGGGCGAACTCTATCTCGAATACCAGCCGATCATCGATCCGCGCTCGGGCCGGGCGATCTGCTGCGAGGCGTTGCTGCGCTGGACTCATTCGACCCTCGGACCGATCCCTCCCGACGTATTCATTCCGGTCGCGGAAGCGACGGGCCTGATCGAGCCGATCGGCGTCTGGGTGCTCAAGACCGCATGCGCGGAAGCGACCCGCTGGAGCCCGGATATCCGAGTCGCCGTCAACCTGTCGCCCGTGCAGTTCCGGCGCGGGCGCATGCTCGTGGATGTGGTGCTCGGAGCGCTCGCCGAAACCGGACTGGCGCCCAAGCGCCTCGATCTCGAGGTCACCGAGTCGGTCCTGATCGAAGACACGGCTGCCACGCTTCAAATCCTCGAAGAGTTGCGCAGCAAGGAAATCGGCATCTCCCTCGACGATTTCGGCACCGGCTTCGCATCGCTGGCCTATCTCAACGACTTCCCGTTCTCGAAGATCAAGATCGACCGCAAGTTCTGCCAGAATATCGACGACTCGCCGCGAACCGCCGCGATCATCAAGGGCATCGTCCAGACCACCCGCGACCTGCACATGGAGCGCGTCGCCGAGGGCATCGAAACGATGGCGCAACTCGAGCGCATGCGCGAGTTCGGCATCAATGCGATTCAGGGTTTTCTGTTCAGCAGGCCGCTGCCGGCGAACGAGCTGCTCAAGATCATCGGCGCGCCGATCTTTCCCGCCACATGCGCCGCGGATCACGGCCGCCGAACGCTCGGACTGAAGGCCGGATAACGGCGGGCCGCCGGACCGCGAACCGCGCCGGGGCTTGCACGCGCCAGCGCGAAGTCCGGTCAGCTATCGGACAACAGGCGGTCGAGCACGGCCATCCGCATGAAGCGGGAGAGCCGCACCTGCTCGAAATACATCGCGTTCGGCAGATCGTCGCACGAAGGATCGATCTCGTCGAAACGCGGCAGCGGATGGTAAAGCTGCGTCCTGGATCCCAGCCGCTCGATCTTCTCGGCATTGATCGCGTAATCCGGCGGCGTCTCGTGCGGCGAGATGAAGTCCGACGTCGCCGGCTCCGCGCATTCCGTCATGTCGTAGGGCGCCATCACGACGGCGTCGCAGTTGGTCAGCGCCGTGTCGATCGTCGGGATGATGCGGCACGCGATCTGGCTTTCCGCAATCATCGCCAGAACGTCCGCAGGCACCTCGTAATGCGGCGGCGGACAGAACAATATCTCCCGCGGGCCTTCCAGGCTCAGGAGCCGCATTAGCGAGCGAACGACGCGGCCACGCGGGTCGCCGCCATAGGCGATGCTCTTGCCGCGGATCGATCCAAGACCGCGACGCATCGCATAGATGTCGATCAGCGCCTGTGTCGGATGTTCGTTCCAGCCGTCGCCCGCATTGATGACGGGCACGACCGACTTCGCCGCCATCCGCGCCGCCGCGCCGGGCTCGTGATGCCGCACGACCAGCACGTCGCAAAGCCGCGACACCACCGCCGCGCAATCCTCCAGCGACTCGCCGACGCGCCGGTTCGTACGCGACGACGACATATCCTCCATGCCGATGGCGTGAGCGCCCAGGCTGACCGCCGCGGCTTCGAAGCCCAGCCGCGTCCGCGTGCTCGATTGGAAGAACAGCAGCGCGATGGTGCGGCCGGCGGCGGCGGTCGAGGTCGCATGCCCGGTCTCGAAATCGTAGGCGAGCTGGCACAGCTCATCGACATCGTCGATGGTCAGGATGCTGGCGCTGAGAAGGTGCCTGGGTGGGGAAGCGGGCGCGCGCGCTTCGCGAAGGGACTTGTGCCGAGCGCTTCCTACGAACCGGCCAGAGGGCGGTTCGATTGATTGATACGCCATTGATTGACCTCAAGCCGCGCCGCATTCATTGATAGAACGTTAACGTAAACCTTTGCGTGTGTAAATTGTGCGACGCTGCCCGCGTTTTCTGAAACGGCGGCTTCAATCGAAAGAATTTCGCTTGAGAATGATCGATTCACGCAAAGTTTGGTAACGAGCTACAGCTTCGCGAGCCTCGTTCATTAACCATACGATCAGATCGACGTGTGAATCGCTGCGAGCGGATGCGTCGCATGCAAGTCCCCGCCCGCAATCGATACCGCCGTAACGAATGACGACGATCCGGCGACCGGCGCCTCAGCATAAGCGGTGGCGTGACCGGCACTACGGGCCGCCTGGAGGCTGATACGATTAATCAGCCCCGGTCGCTCATCCCTTTCAGCAGACAGGGTCCTTTCCGAAAACCGCTGCGCGCTTTCCGGATCAGACGCTAGGCCACCGCCTCCGCCGGAGCGTCCTGCGCTGTCAGTTGCGGCAGCACTTCGCGCCCGAACAGCGTCAGGCTGTCCATCGTGTCGGCGTGGCCCAGATCGCCGCCCTGGAACATCAGCAGCAGATTGCCGATGCCTCCCATCGCAACCGTGAACTTCTCGATCTGCTGCTTCACCTGATCGGGTGTCCCGGCAAACAGCAACCCGGTCTCGATCAGTTCCTCGCAGGTCGCCGTGGCGGCATAAACCGTCCGGCCGGAGGGCAGTTGCAGTCCCAGCCGCGGCTTGCCGAAGTTCATCAGCGCGCGCGTGTTATCGGCAACGGACATATAGCCCGGCGGATTGCGGAACGCTTCGGAGACCGCGCCGATCGTCCGCAGATAGCCCGCGATCTTGTAGGCCCGGCGCAGTGCCTCTTCCTTCGTCGACGCGACGGCGCATAGCGCGAGATAGGCAAGACGGTCGGCCGGGGCCGGCCGCGACCATGTCTTGCTGTAAGTATCGCGATAAACGTCGAAGACCGCGCGGGTCGCATAGCCGCTGAGAAACGTCGCCAGCACATGCCCGCGCTCGGCCACCCCCCGCGCGCTGGAAGCGCTGGCGCCCGTGATCCACACCGGCGGATGCGGCTGCTGATAGGGTCGCGGCCAGACATTGGCGGCGCGGTAGCGGATATTCTCGGTCTCCCAACTGAACGGACCGTCGTGCGTCGTCATCGCCTTGAGGATGAAATCGTGCGCCTCCCACAGCCGGTCCATCATGCCGACCGGACTGCTGTTGGCGATCGCGACTTCGAACGGCACGCCCTTGACGAATCCCATCTCGAGCCGCCCGCGCGAAATCACGTCGATCATCGAGAGCTCCTCGGCGACGCGCAGCGGATCGTTGCGGTTGGCGAGCGGAACGCCGAGCGCGAGCAGCCGCGCGCGCTTGGTGATCCGCGCCAGGATGGCGAGCGAGATCATGCAGGACGACGACAGGCAAGTCGCCGTGCTGTGATGCTCGTTGACCATGATGTTGAGGCCGAGCTCGTCGGAGAGCATCCACTCGTCCTGATAGCGGTGGAACAGATCCGCGGCAATCTTCGGATCGCAGAGGCCGTTGGGCGTATCGACCCGCAGCGACGGATACTCCGGCAGCCAGGCGTCCGGATAGGGCTGCTCGCTGAAATGAAAGACTCTCACCGCGACATCTCCTTCCGCCCGGACGCAACGTCGGGCACAGGCAGCGTGGCCATGAACCGTGCAATCCGCGCGGCCAGTTCTTCCGGCTGTTCGATATGGGGAAAGTGGCCGGCGCCGGGGATCGTTTCGAACGTCGCGCGCGGCAGGGCATCCGCCAGCCGCTTGCCGTAGGCGGGCGGCGCGAGCCCGTCGCTTTCGCCCCATAGCACGCTCGTCGGTACATCGACCCGATGCAGCCGCTGCCCGAGATGCGGACTATGCAGATAAGGCGACCACGACAGCCGCGTCTCCGCCTCGCGGTTGCGCGCGATCACCTCGAGCTCGGCCGGCGGCGTGTTCGGATAATCGATCCGTGCAAGCGACGGATCGTGATAAAGGCGTTTATCGATCTCGGCAGACGAGAGCGCATAGATGTCGGCGAAATCCTGAACCGTGCGGGTGTTGAAGCGCACGCCTACCGAATCCACAAGCACCAGCCCCGCCATCCGGCGTGCGGACTTCACGGCCATTTCAAGCGCGATCCAGCCCCCGAGCGATACTCCGACGACGACCGCGGGCGCTTCGAGACTCTCCAGCAGATCGAGATAGAGGTAGGAAATATCGTCGACCGACGTCGTGTCGGGCGGAACGTCGGAACCGTGAAAACCGGGATGCGCCGGCGCGGTCACACGGCCGAGCTTGGCCAGCCGCTCGAGAAACGGTGTCGCGCCGCGAAGCCCGATGCCGGGATGGAGAAACAGGATCGGCCGCCCTGTCCCGCCCTCGACGATTTCGAGGCGGGTGCCTTTGCCGCCCACGGGACGCACCGCAGTTGAGAGCGTATCAGCCGGCATCGGGAAACTCGCCTTGCATCTTGTTGCTTTATCTGCGGCCGGCCGCGCTCATTGCGGCTGGATATTGCCGAGCTTGGCGATCAGACGCCATTGTTCGATATCATCGACCAGCTTCTTGCGTGCGCCCGCCGGGGTGTCGACCAGCGTCACCGAAGCAAGGTTGGCAAAGAAGGATTTGGCGGCGTCGGTCTTCGAGATTTCGCTGACCGCCGCGTTGAGCTTGTTCACGACATCCTCAGGCGTGCCCGCGGACGCGAGCATCATGAACCAGCCGGTGATGGCGTAGTTGGCGAGCCCCGCTTCCTGCATCGTCGGCACATTCTCGAGGCGCGGCAGGCGGCGCGCGGTCGTCTGACCGAGACCGCGCAGCTTGCCTTCCGCGATCGGCGTCGCCCCGAACACGCTGTCGACCAGAACGAAATCGAGCAGCCCCGCCTCGAGATCGCGCAACGCATCCGCCGTCTGCTTGTAGCCGACATTGGTCGCCGTCACGCCGGCGGAATTGAGATAGAGCAGCGCCGAGCCGATACCCATCGAGTTTGCAGTACCGTAAGAACGGTCGGGATGGGTCTTCAGATAATCCGTCAGGTCCTTGAGCGTCTTGAACGGAGAGCCGGCTTTCACGACGAGAACGAAACCGAGCTCGTTCATCGGCGCGACCATCGTGAAGTCCTTGAGCGGGTCGACCGGCATGTTCTTGTACAGGAACTGCCCGCCGGCGATCGCCGCGCTCGGCCCCGCCAGCAGCGTGTATCCATCCGGCTTTGACCGTGCCACCGTTTCCGCGGCGATCATGCCGTTCGCGCCCGGCTTGTTCTGCACCAGCACCGGCTGCTTGAGGATGGCCGCCATCCGCTCCCCATAGAAGCGCGTCAGGATGTCGGCTCCGCCGCCGGGCGGAAAGCCGCTGTAGAGTTGCAGCGGATGGGACGGGAAATCCTCTGCGCCGGCCGGAGCGACCGCGACACCGGCCGAGGCCGCAAACAGAACGGATGCGAAAACGGCGACCCTTAGCTTCATGCGATTCCCCGATCGTTATCTTCTCGTTCAGGCCGGCTGCTTTTGCGCGTAGTTCACCTGCGCGGCGCCGCCCGCCAGCCCAGCCCACGCCGCCGGCGCGCCCGCCATTTTCACGGCTTCCGCCGGATCCAGAGCAGGATCCCAGGCATTGGCGCGGAACCGTTGTCCGGTCACGCCGTCGCTCGCCGGCGACAGCAGCCAGACGATCGGCGCCGCCATCACGTCAGGCGCGATCAGCCGCTCCGGCGCGCTGTCGACGAATTCAGGCATCATGCGCGTCGCCGCCGGGCCGCCCGGCACCAGCACGTTCACGGTGACGCCGGTACCCTGCAGGTCCTTCGCCATGATCGCCGAGAGCGCTTCGCTCGCGGCCTTGGCCGGCCCATAGGGAGACATGCCGGGGCGGATCATGGTCTCAAGGCTGGTCGTGACATTGACGATACGGCCCCAGCCGCGGGAGATCATGCCCGGAACGACCGCGACGCACAGGCGAAACACCGCGTCGGCATTCACGGCAAAAATCTTGTTCCAGATATCCTCTTCGACCGTCCAGAACTTCACCGGCTCGGTCGCGAATTTCGGGCTGATGATCTCCTGACCGATCCCCGCGCAATTCACGAGCCCCGCGACCGGGCCGAACTTGCGCTCCGCGAATTCGACGATGCGCGCGGCGCTGGCGGGATCGGTGAGGTCGGACGCGATGGTGGCAATCCGGCCGCCGAGACCGTTGGCATCCTTGTCGAGCGCCGACAATTCGCGCTCGTCGCGGTCGACGGCGACCACGTCATGACCGGCTCGCAGCAGACCGAGCACCATCGCACGGCCGAGACCGCGCGCCGCTCCCGTCACCA
>Ga0182744_1001828_pt1 | contig 18234 bp, 15 predicted proteins | sample eDN3rd30CKraftMG_FD_128525 | JGI IMG/M metagenome (GOLD analysis project Ga0182744, IMG submission 128525) | Enriched Miracle-Growth compost microbial communities from Emeryville, California, USA - eDNA 3rd pass 30_C Kraft MG (version 2) (version 2) ...
GTCGTGGATCAGCCGGTCGAGCCCATAGGCGCGTTCGCGCTGGTCGGCATAGCCGGTCATCAACAGGATCGTCATGTCGGGATGGTCGCGTGCCGCGCTCAGCGCCAGCGCGATGCCGTCCATCACCGGCATCTTGATGTCGGTCAGCAGCAGGTCGAAGCCTTGTTCGCTGCCGGTGAGCGCGTCGAGCGCCTCGCCGCCGTCGCGGGCGGCCTGGGTCTCGTGGCCGCCGGCGTCAAGCGCGCGCTGGATGAAGCCGCGCACCGCGTCGTCGTCTTCGGCGATCAGGATTCGCGCCATCTCATTTCATTCCGGTCGCAAGGTCGTGCTGGTTGAGGAAGCGCACGACGACGTCGTTGCCCTCCGCCGGTGGCGAGGCGAGGCGGCTGCGGAACGGCATCGTCTCGCCCGGATCGAGGGTGCTGCGCTGCGGCCGCGCCGTCCACGAATAGATTTCGTTGCCGGCGGTGTTGCGAATGGCAAAGCGCAGGCGCGGCACCTCGACCGGCTTGCTGCTGATACTCACCACATGGCCCTCGATCACCAGCACGGAGATGTCGTCGCTCTTCTCGCGCGAGACGGTGACCTGATCGAAGACCAGGCCGCGAATATTGACCGGCAGGCCGATGGCGGAGAACAGCGAGGCGGTCTGCGGCACGTGTCGTACCAGATCGTTGCGCCACATGATGGTCGCGCCGACGACCATCACCAGCGCGGCGATCAGCGCCGGGATTTGCATGTTGCGTTCGCGCTGCCGCCGCGCCGCGCGATGGCGTGCCTGGCGGGCGGTGAAGTGTTGGATATTTTCTTCGTCGGCCGCCGCCGCGCCGTGCGGCTCGGGCTCGATCGGCGGAACCAGCGGCGGCGCCTCGACGACGGCGGTCGGCATATCGGTGGGTGAATCGGTCGTCTGGTCGGTGCTCCCGGTGCCGGTTTCAGGCGCCGGCTCGCTCTCGCCCGGCGGGCTTGCGGCGAGCGCGCCGTCGTCGGTGGGTGGTGGCGAGGCGACCTCCTCCAGCGCCGCGCGGATACGGGCGAGGTCTTCCTCCTGCGAGGCGGAGAGTGGCGGCGCGTCGGGGAGCGTGGTCTCCGGCGGAGACTCCGGCGCGGGCGACACTTGTGATCCTGCGGCGTCGGCGACGCTCTGCCGGCCGGCGTCGGCCATGACCTCGCCGGCATAGGCAGGCTGAGCGGCTGCGGTCGCATCCGGCGGCGCGGCGAACCACTGGTTCTTGCAGCGCGCGCAGCGCACCGTGCGTCCGGCCGACCCCAGCGCCGGGGCCTCGACCAGATAGGACATCGTGCAGTGGGGGCATACGATCAGCATGGGTGGCGTCGCATCGATTCCCGAGGTTTGCCGGCGCACGAGCGAAATTCTACCAGCCGATCCGTTAATGGATCGGAAACCATGCCGGGCTCAGGGTTCCGGTCTCCGGGACGATGGGTAGGATTGGGAGAAGGCTTGATCCTCCGGTAAAATCAGCGTTCAAGGCGGCCGAAGGGTGCGCCGAGGGTGCGGAGCGCGCCGGGGATCGCGCCCGAGGGTTGCGCCAGCGAGCGCCGTTTGGGCGCAGGCGCCTCTCTGCCGGGGCGGCATCGGCAGAGACGGAGTGGCGGCAACGGGCGGGGAGGAGCCGTGGTCCGATTTGAAAATGTGGGGTTGCGATACGGCCTCGGGCCGGAAATCCTGCACGATCTGACGTTCCGGATCGAGCCGCACTCGTTCCAGTTCCTCACCGGGCCGTCGGGCGCCGGCAAGACGTCGCTGTTGCGGCTCCTGTTCCTGTCGCTGCGGCCGACCCGCGGCCTGATCACCCAGTTCGGACAAGACGTTGCCACGCTGTCGAAGGACGCGCTGGCGACGCTGCGCCGCCGTATCGGCATCGTGTTCCAGGATTTCCGGCTGCTCGATCACATGACCACCTACGAGAACGTCGCCCTGCCGCTGCGGGTGATGGGCCGCGACGAGGCGAGCTATCGCGACGAGGTCATGGAGCTGCTCGACTGGGTCGGGCTCGGCGAGCGGCTCGATGCGCTGCCGCCGGTGCTCTCCGGCGGCGAGAAGCAGCGCGCCGCGATCGCCCGCGCGGTGATCGCACGGCCGCAACTGCTGCTGGCCGACGAGCCGACCGGCAACGTCGATCCGAGCCTGGCGCAGCGGCTGCTGCGGCTGTTCATCGAACTCAACAAGTCCGGCACCGCGGTGGTGATCGCCACTCACGATATCGCCCTGATGGATCAGTACGACGCCCGCCGGCTCGTCCTCCATCACGGGCACCTGCACGTCTACGATTAAGGGCCGGGGATGGACGACACGCGCGACGACCTCGACTATCCGCTCCGCCAGCCGTCGGTGCCGCGCCATGTGCCGCACCATGGCTCCGCCATCGTGCCGCGCAACCCGACGTCGGCGCGCGCGCTGGTGGCGATCGTCGCGATCATGACGTTCCTCGCCGCGCTGACCGGCGGCGCGGTGATGCTGGTGCGCGCCGCGGCCGGCGAGTGGGAGGCCGACGTCGCCCGCGAGGTGACGATCCAGATCCGGCCGGCGGAAGGCCGCGATCTCGACGCGGCGGCGGTTAAGGCGGCGGCGATCGCGCGTGCCGCGCCGGGCGTGGCAAGCGTGCGGCCGTTGACGCGCGATGAATCGGCGCAACTCCTGGAGCCGTGGCTCGGCAGCGGCCTGTCGCTCGACGATTTGCCGGTGCCGCGCATGGTGGTGGTCAAACTCGCCGCGGAGCCGGCGCCGGACCTTGTGGCGCTGCGTAAGGCGCTGACCGAACAAGTGGCGGGCGCCAGTCTCGACGATCATCGCGGCTGGATCGAGCGGATGCGGACGATGGCGGCGACCGCGATCTTTGCCGGCGGCGTCATTCTCGCGCTGGTTCTCGCCGCGACCATATTGTCGGTGGTGTTCGCGACGCGCGGCGTGATGGCGGCCAACCAGCCGGTGATCGAGGTGCTGCATTTCATCGGCGCGCGCGACCGCTATATCGCGGCGCATTTCCAGCGGCACTTTCTGGCGCTCGGCCTGCAGGGCGGGCTGATCGGCGGCGGCGCGGCGCTGCTCTTGTTCCTCGTCGCCGGGCTGATCAACCGCTGGTTCTCCGGCTCGGTGTCCGGCGAGCAGATGTCCGCCTTGTTCGGCACTTTTTCGATCGGCATTTTCGGCTATATCGCCGTGGCGTCGCAGATCGTGCTGGTCGCGGCGGTGACCGCGCTGACCTCGCGTCAGACGGTCAAGCGGACGCTGGAAGCGATCGACTGAGATGATTTCGCGGATTGCCAGTATCGTCGGTTTCGCCACGATCGTGCTGTTCGGCGCCGCCATGGTGGCGCTGGTCGCCGGCTTCTTCTGGTTCGTCACGCATGTGCCGGAGCAGGAGGGCGTGCCGGCGCAGAAGGCCGACGGCATCGTCGTGCTCACCGGCGCGGCGGCGCGGATTCCCGACGCGATCGAACTGTTGGCGACGGGGCACGGCCGGCGGCTGTTGATCACCGGCGTGCATCGGGCGGTGCGCGCCGACGAGATCGCGCAATTGACGCCGGCGCATCAGAAGGTCTTTGCCTGCTGCGTCGATCTCGACCGCTCGGCGCTCAACACGCTCGGCAATGCCACCGAGACACGGCGCTGGGTGAGGGAACAGGGCTTCCGCTCGATCATCGTCGTCACCTCGAACTGGCATATGCCGCGGGCGATGGCCGAACTCGGACATCAATTGCCGGACATCACGCTGATCCCGTTCCCGGTCGCCACCGCCAAGATCAGGAACGAGCCGTGGTGGACGAGCAAATCGACGCTACGGTTGCTGCTCGCCGAATATCTCAAATATGCCTTTGCGGTGGTGCGCATGCGCCTCGATCCCGATGTCCCCTGATGACGGTGCCCCCTGATGGCAGCCCAAGCCCTTCCCCGATGCTGATTTTCATCCGCTCCGTCGTTTTCAACGCGCTGTTCTATCTGACGCTGATCGTCATGTGCGTTCTCGCGCTGCCGACCATGCTGCTGCCCTATCGCTATCTGATCGGTATGGCGAAGCTGTGGGCGCGCATCAGCCTGTGGCTGTTGCGTATCGTCTGCGGCGTCGGCTTCGAATTGCGCGGCGCCGAGCATCTGCCGAAGGGCGCGCTGCTGATGGCGGCCAAGCATCAGTCGATGTGGGAGACCTTCGTCCTGCTGCTGCTGCTCGACGATCCGGTCTACATTCTCAAGCGCGAGTTGATGTGGATTCCGGTCTTCGGCTGGTTCACCTGGAAGGCCGGCATGGTCTCGGTCGATCGCGGCAAGGGAACGCGGGCGCTGGCGGCGATGATGCAGCGCGCGCGCCAGGAACTGGCCCGCGGCCGCCAGATCATCATCTTTCCGGAAGGGACGCGCCGGGCGCCCGGCGCCGAGCCGCGATACAAAAACGGCGTCGCGCATCTTTACGCCGCGCTCGGCGTGCCCTGCGTGCCGGTGGCGCTCAATTCGGGGTTGTTCTGGCCGCGCCGCTCGCTGATGCGCTATCCGGGCACCATCGTCGTCGAGGTGCTGCCGGCGATCGCGCCCGGCCTCGACCGCGACGCCTTCTTTGCCGAGTTGCAGCAGGCGATCGAACCGGCGAGCGCAGCGCTTATCGCCGAGGGCCGCCGGCAGCGTCAGTTTTAGCGGTTCCAGGCGAGCCGGACGGGCTTTTCATCGCGGCAGGGAATCGACTACGGCTGGATCGCGCGGCGCCGTGCACATATCGCGGAATTGCCGCAATCGCGGGGTCCTTAATCTTTATGGCTCTTGTGCCCGACGACCGCCCGGCCGACGCCGTGCCTCTGCATCCATTGACCCGCCGGCGCAGCGGCGCCGGCAAGTTCATCGTGCTGCTTGCGGTGGTGGCGGCGGCCGTCGTCGGCTGGTCGGGGCTGTGGTTCTATGCCGCGCATCTGACCGAGGACGCGCTCGCCGGCTGGCGGCTGCGCGAGGCCAAGGCCGGCAACAGCCACCGCTGCACGCGCGAGAGCCTCGGCGGCTATCCGTTCCGCATCGAGGTTTTCTGCAAGGGGCTCGACAGCGAGTTCCGCAATGTCGTGCCGCCATTGCAGGTCGGCCTCGCCGATCTGCACGTCGCCGCGCAGATCTATCAGCCTGATCTGCTGATCGCCGAGCTGGAGGGGCCGCTGGTCGCCGGCGAGATCGGCAAGCCGCCGGTCGTTTCCGCCACCTGGGATCTGGCACAGGCCAGCCTGCGCGGCACCCCTTCGGCGCCGGAACGGCTGTCGATGGTGTTCGACGCCCCGGTGGTCAGCGAGCTGACGCGCGGCATCGCCACCCCCTTCGCGCAGGCGCAGCGGATGGAGTGGCACGGCCGCGTCGCCGCCGGTTCGGCCGCCGATCATCCGATCATCGAGACGGTGCTGCGCCTCAACGGCGCATCCTTCCCCGGCGTCCACCAGATGGCCGTCCCGGCAATCGATGCCGACATCACCGCGCGGCTCGTCGGCCTGCGCGATTTCGCGCCGAAGCCGTGGGCGCAGCGCCTGCGCGATATCCAGGCCGCCGGCGGCAGCATCGAGATCGTCGCCGCGCGCGTCGCCCAGGGTGAAACCGTGGCGGTCGGCAGCGGCACGCTGGGGCTCAAAGCGAACGGCCACCTCGACGGCCAGTTGCGCCTGACCGTCGCCGGTCTCGAACCCTTTCTCAAGACTATCGGCATCGAGCATAGCGCGCCGGTCGACCGCTTCGCCGGGGCGCTCGACCGGATTCTGCCGGGGCTCGGCGCCGCAGCGCGCGCCCAGGCCGGCGCCGGCGTGATTGCCGGCATGGCGCTGATCGGCGAGCAGACCATGCTGGAAGGCCGCAAGGCGGTGACGGTGCCGCTGCGGCTTGCCGACGGCGCGATCTATCTCGGCCCGATCCAGATCGGCCGCACGCCGCCGCTGTTCTGACGAGCGCCGCGGCGCACCAGGGCGTGCCGGCTATTCGTTGTCGGCCGCATAGGGCCGCGGCATCGGCGGCGCTTGCAGTTGCGCGTGGCCACGGCCGAAATCCGGCGCCGCCGAATCCTGCCCGATGGTGAGAATGCCCTTGCGGATGGCGCGCGTGCGGGTGAAGTGCTCGTAGAGCGTGTCGCCGTCGCCGTGCCGGATCGCCCTGGTCAGGGTCGCGATATCCTCGTTGAAACGGCCGAGCATCTCCAGCACGGCGTCCTTGTTGGCGAGGAAGACGTCGCGCCACATGGTCGGGTCGGAGGCGGCGATGCGGGTGAAATCGCGGAAGCCGCCGGCGGAGAATTGCAGCACTTCCGATTCCGTGACCTTGCCGAGTTCCGCCGCCGTGCCGACGATCGTGTAGGCGATCAGATGCGGCAGATGGCTGGTGATGGCGAGCACCAGATCATGGTGATCGGCATTCATCGTCTCGACATTGGCGCCGAGCGCGCGCCAGAACGCCGCGAGCTTCTCGACCTGCTGCGGGTCGGCATTTTCCGGCGGCGTCAGGATGCACCAGCGGTTGACGAACAGTTCGGCGAAGCCGGCATCCGGTCCGGAATATTCGGTGCCGGCGACCGGATGCGCGGGAATGAAGTGCGCCGTATCGGGCAGATGCGGCGCCATATCGCGCAGCACCGCGCCCTTCACCGAGCCGACGTCGGAGACGATGGCGCCCGGCGCGAGATGCGGCCCGATCTCCTGCGCCACCGCCCCGCAGGCGCCGACCGGCACGCAGACGATGACGAGATCGGCGCCGGCGACCGCCGCGGCATTGGTTTCCACCACCTGATCGGCAAAGCCGAGTTCGGCGGCGCGCTGGCGCGTCTGCGGCGAGCGCGCCGTGGCGACGATCGAGCGGACGGCGCCTTGCGCGCGCGCGGCGCGGGCGATCGACGAGCCGATCAGGCCGACGCCGATCAGCGCCAGCCGGTTGAACAGCGGTTGCGGCGCGCTCACGCTGTCTGCCCCAGAAATTCGCGCAAGGCGTCGACCACCAGCCGGTTCGCCTCCTCGCTGCCGACCGACATGCGCAGCGCGTCGGGCAGGTGATAGGCGCCGACCTGGCGCAGGATCAGCCCGCGCCGCATCAGGAAGGCATTGGCCTCGGCCGCCGTCTTGCCCTTTGCCGGCGGGAAATGGATCAGCAGGAAATTGGCGACGCTCGGCGTTACCTCAAGGCCGAGCTTGCCGATCTCGTCGGTCAGCCAGGCGAGCCATTTCGCGTTGAAGGCGCTCGCCATCTCGGCATGGGCGGTGTCCTCCATCGCCGCGACGCCGGCGGCGATCGCCGGCGCGTTGACGTTGAAGGGGCCGCGCACGCGGTTGATCGCGTCGATGATATGCGCCGGACCGTACATCCAGCCGAGCCGCAGCGCCGCCAGCCCGTGGATCTTCGAGAAGGTGCGGCACATCACCGTGTTGTCGGTGGTGGCGACCAGCTCGATGCCGGATTCGTAGTCGTTGCGCGTCACATATTCGGCGTAGGCGGCGTCGAGCACCAGCAGGATATGCGGTGGCAGATCGCGGCGCAGGCGCTTGACCTCGTCGAACGGCACATAGGTGCCGGTCGGATTGTTCGGGTTGGCGAGGAACACCACCTTGGTGCGCTTCGTCACCGCCGCGAGGATCGTGTCGATGTCGGCGGTGAGATTCTTCTCCGCCGCCACCACCGGCCTGGCGCCGGTGCCGAGCGTCGCGATTGGATAGACCAGGAAGCCGTGCGTCGTGTGGATCGCCTCGTCGCCGTCGGCGAGATAGACGCGCGCGATCAGGTTGAGCAGGTCGTCGGAGCCGGCGCCGCAGATGATGCGCTCGGGGTCGAGCCCGTAGCGCTTGCCGATCGCCACCCGCAGGTCCGTCGCCGCGCCGTCCGGATAGTCCTCGAGATGCGCGCCGACCGCCTGATAGGCGGCGAGCGCGTGCCGGCTGGGGCCGAGCGGCGTCTCGTTGGAGGAGAGCTTGTACACCTTGTCGACGCCCGGCGCGCTGCTCTTGCCGGGGACGTAGGGCGCGATATCGAGCACGCCGGGGCGCGGTTGCGGACGTAGTGTCGTCATGAATCACCGTCGTTTCGGATGAGCCCGTCCGCCTTGCTCCACCCGTCGCGGACGGCGGCGCCGGCGCCCTGAATGCGCGTCCGGCGGGGAGCAGGCTGTGGAGGGGATCGTCTCCTTAGGTCTTGTTCGCCGTCACCGTATAGCGGGTCGCGTGGCTGCCGACGAGGGCCGATGCGCGGATCGTGGCGCCGGCCTTGACCAGCGCCTGCCGGACCTCCTCGAAACGGCCACCCTGCGGGATCGAGATCAGCAGCGCCGCGCCGTCGAAGGCGCCGTCGGGCGCGGCGACGCAGGATACCGCGCCGGGCAGCGCGCTGGCGGTGCGCGGACCCCAGCCGGAGACGCGGACGCTCCACACCTCGACCTCCTTGACCATGGCGTCGCTCGATACGCGCGACAGCACGAAGACCGGCAGATCGGCCGGGTGGTCGGGACGCTCGACGAAGGGCAGTCGGGCGATGATCTTCGGCGCATCCGGCGGTTCCAGCGCGCTCCACCAGGCACCGGCGCCGGCGACATAGGCCGCCGGGACGAGGCCGAGATCGCCGCGCGAGGCGGCAACGGCGGCGACCACGGCGGCGGCGCTCATATGCGGCAGGAACGGCACCGTGAAACCGAAATGGAAGCGGGCGCTGTCGCGCATCAGCGCGTCGCCGGCGGACAGATCGGCATGCACCGAAAACGGCTGCTGGACATAGGTGAAGGTCGAGATGATGACGCGCCAGATGCTCTCGATGGTGTCGAGCGGCAGGATGCCCCGGTGGCGCTGTACCAGCCGCCGCATCATCTCCGCCTCGCGCGCCGGGCGGAACGCCGAGCCGGATTCCTGGCTGCCCTTGACGGTGATCAGCCGGTCGATGATCTCGCTGCGCTCGATCAGCAAATTGTGGACCGTTTCGTCGATGCGGTCGATCTCGTTGCGCAGAGTCACCAGCGAGGGCGGCGCGGAAATGGGAGACGGCATCTCTCAGACCTTCCGGTTCCGAAAACTCGAATGGCTGCCCAACCGAGCGGGTGGCAGCGGGCGTCCGTTGGGCAGCGATCGCGCGAAAGCGCCGATGGATATTGCCGCCGACGGATATTGCTTATGAAAGACGCCGGCCGAAATCAAACGCCGATCGCTTAGGGCCGCCGCTTCTTGACGCCTCAGGACGGGGGGCCTATGGTTCAGTCGACGTCGTGGTCATTTGAGCCGGCCGGCTTGCAGCCACGTTAAATAAATCGCTAAACTGGCCGAGGACAGCGTAGATCCCGGCCGAACTGATGTTCAGGTCGGGTTTTTTTATGACCCGGCTCGGACATGACGATCTGTCGGGGACGCTGATATCGAATGGCGCATATTCAACCCGTAAATGTGGAATCCGCGAACAATCTAGCCGCGCCGGAAAGCCGCGCGCGCGAGGCGGATGCGCCGCGCGCCTCGCGTCTGGCGCGCTTCGATACGCCGCTGAGATTCGACGCGGGGGTCGAGCTGTCGGCATTGCAGATCGCCTACAACACCTATGGCGAACTCAACGCGGCGCGCAGCAATGCAGTGCTGATCTGTCATGCGCTCACCGGCGATCAGCACGCCGCCAATCGCAACCCGGTGACCGGCAAAGGCGGCTGGTGGGAGACGATGGTCGGTCCCGGCAAGCCGATCGATACGGATCGCTACTTCGTCATCAGTTCGAACGTCGTCGGCGGCTGTATGGGCACCAGCGGCCCGGCATCGACCAATCCGCAGACCGGCAAGCCGTGGGGGCTCGACTTTCCCATGGTGACGGTGCGCGACATGGTGCGCGCGCAGGCGATGCTGATCGATCATCTCGGCATCGACACGCTGTTTGCGGTGATCGGCGGCTCGATGGGCGGCATGCAGGTGCTGCAATGGGCATCGAGCTATCCGCAGCGGGTGTTCGCGGCGGTGCCGATTGCCTGCGCCACCCGCCACTCGGCGCAGAACATCGCCTTTCATGAGGTCGGGCGGCAGGCGGTAATGGCCGATCCCGAATGGCGCGGCGGCCGCTATCTGTTGGAGGATACCAATCCGCGGCGTGGCCTCGCTGTCGCACGCATGGGTGCGCATATCACCTACATGTCGGACGCGGCGCTGCATCGCAAATTCGGCCGCCGGTTTCAGGACCGCAGCGACCCGACGTTTTCCTTCGACGCGGATTTCCAGGTGGAAAGCTATCTGCGCCACCAGGGCATTACGTTCGTCGAACGCTTCGATGCCAATTCCTATCTCTATCTGACGCGGGCGATGGACTATTTCGATCTTGCCGCCGATTGCGGCGGCGTGCTCGCCAATGCCTTCAAGGATACGCCGACGCGCTTCTGCGTCATCTCGTTCACCAGCGACTGGCTGTTCCCGACCTCGGATTCGCGCGCCATCGTGCGCGCGCTCAATGCCGGCCGGGCGCGCGTCTCGTTTGCCGAGATCGTCACCGACAAGGGTCACGACGCCTTCCTGCTCGAGGAGCCGGAACTGTTCGCCATCGTGCGCGGCTTCCTCGACGGCGCCGGCCACGCGCGCGGACTGCCGCCCGATCCGCAGATGCTCAACGGGCGCTCCGGAGGGCGCGGCTGATGCTGTTTCGTCCCGAACGCGATCTCACCATGGCGGATTCGGCGCGCGGCGCCGGCGGCTCGCGCGTCGATTTGCTGGTCGTCGCCGATATGGTCGAGCCCGGTTCGCGGGTGCTCGACGTCGGCTGCGGTGACGGCGAATTGCTGCAATTGCTGACCGACACGCGCGGCGTCGATGCACGCGGCATCGAATTGTCGCGCGAGGGCGTCAACGAATGCGTCGCCAAGGGGCTCGCCGTCATCCAGGGCGATGCCGACACCGATCTCGCCGAATATCCCGACGATGCCTTCGACTATGTCGTGCTGTCGCAGACTATCCAGGCGACGCGGCAGCCGCGCGTCGTGCTCGAACACATGCTGCGCATCGGCCGGCACGCGATCGTGTCGTTCCCCAATTTCGGCCACTGGAAGATCCGCCTCAAATTGCTGACGCAGGGGCAGATGCCGCAGACCGCCAACCTGCCCTATGCATGGTGGGAATCGCCGAACATCCATTTCTGCACGATCAAGGATTTCCAGACCTTGTGCGGCGTCACCGGCGCGCGGATGGGCAAGGCGGTGGCGCTCAATGCCTGGGGCCGGCCGTTGCAGTTCAATGCGCCCTGGTGGTTCTGGAATTTGTTCGGAGAGCAGGGCGTGTTTCTGCTCAGCCGTAAAAACTGAGTGTTTTCAACAAAAACTCGGGAGATTCCGCCGGCTCGGCCGTAAAGATTAACCGAGCATGGCTGCATTGATTTCATCGAATGCCCGCGTTGTGTTCACGAAGATGCCATGTTTGTTCGGCGTTTAACCCTCCGGGACGACGGCCTTTTGCTGTTTGGTCGTCTCTTTCAACTGGCACGAGGAGGGGATTTATTTTCTCATGACTCCAAAAATCACGACAGGGGCGAGAAAAAGCGTGCTGGCGGTCGGATCGCTGGCCCTGTGTTCGGCGCTGCTTTTGGCCTGCGCCACGTCCGCCGAGGCGCGTCCGCGCCATCGGCAGGCAACCCATCACGTCAAGCATCACGTCAAGCATCACGTCAAGCATTACACCAAACATCACGCCCGGCGGGCGCGCCAGCCGGTGCGGCCGTTGCAGGCTTCCGGCGATATCGTGCTCAACAATGACGGCAAGCCGACCTATGTCGGCCCGGCGATGCAGAGCATGCCGGAGCGCCGTCAGGCGACGCGGACGATGTCCCGCGCGTCGCGCGCCGCCGCCGAGAACGCCTTCGCCTCGGCGAACCCGGCACACGGCCCGGCGTCGTTCGGCGGTTCGGGCCTCGTCACGACCGCCCGGTCCTATCTCGGCACCAACCCGACCGGGCGCCGGGCGCTGTGGTGCGGCGCCTTCATGGACCTGGTGCTGCGCAAGAACGGCCTTGCCGGCGGCGGCAACCTCGCCAAAGCCTATGCGCGCTACGGCCGCCGGGTCGCCGGGCCGCAGGTCGGCGCCATCGCGGTGATGAACCGCCGCGGCGGCGGCCATGTCGGCGTCGTTTCCGGCGTCGATGCCAACGGCAATCCGATCATCATTTCCGGCAACCACAATCGCACGGTGGCCGAAACGGTCTATCCGCGCGGCCGCATCACCGCCTATGTGGTGCCGAACTAGCCCGACACGAAACGCGGGCCCCGTCCCGCCCACTCTCTCGAAACGCCCGGCCGCTGCCGGGCGTTTTTTTGTGCCCGGTGCCGCCCGTCGGGCTCTTCCGTTGCCCAAGGGCCACACTATGTTTGTTATGGGCGCGGGGGGTTCCCGCACCGATCAACCTGCCGCCGCTTGCGGGGCAGGGCTGTCGATCACACAGTCGCCGATGGGCTTCGGACATCGGGGGCGGACAGGAGCCGTTTGATGAATTTTGAGAAATACACCGACCGCGCGCGGGGTTTCGTCCAGTCGGCGCAATCGCTGGCGTTGCGCGAGGGCCACCAGCAATTCACGCCCGAGCATCTGCTCAAGGTGCTGCTCGACGATCCGGAGGGGCTGGCCGCCGGGCTGATCGACCGCTCCGGCGGCAATTCGCGCCAGGCGTTGCAGGCGACCGAGGCGGCACTCAACAAGATCCCGAAGGTCAGCGGCAGCGCCGCCGGCCAGATCTATCTCGCCCCGGCGACGGCGCGCGTCTTCGACGCGGCGGAGAAGGCCGGCGAGAAGGCCGGCGACAGCTTCGTCACCGTCGAGCGGCTGCTGCTGGCGCTGGCGCTCGAAAAGGACAGCGACGCGGGACAGATTCTCCAGCAGGCCGGCGTGACGCCGCAGGGCCTCAATGCCGCGATCAATGCGCTGCGCGGCGGCCGCACTGCCGACAGTGCCTCGGCCGAAAACGCTTATGACGCGCTGAAGAAATACGCCCGCGACCTCACTCAGGCGGCGCGCGAAGGCAAGCTCGATCCGGTGATCGGCCGCGACGAGGAAATCCGCCGCACCATCCAGGTGCTGTCGCGGCGCACCAAGAACAACCCGGTGCTGATCGGCGAACCCGGCGTCGGCAAGACGGCGATCGTCGAGGGGCTTGCCTTGCGCATCCTCAACGGCGACGTGCCGGAAAGCCTGAAGGACAAGAAGCTTCTGGCGCTCGACATGGGCGCGCTGATCGCCGGCGCCAAATATCGCGGCGAGTTCGAGGAGCGGCTGAAAGCCGTGCTTAACGAGGTGACGGCGGCGCAGGGCGGCATCGTTCTGTTCATCGACGAGATGCACACGCTGGTCGGCGCCGGCAAGACCGACGGCGCCATGGACGCCTCGAACCTGCTCAAGCCGGCCTTGGCGCGCGGCGAACTGCACTGCATCGGCGCCACCACGCTCGACGAGTACAAGAAGCACGTCGAGAAGGACGCGGCGCTGGCGCGGCGCTTCCAGCCGGTGTTCGTCTCCGAGCCGACGGTCGAGGACACCGTCTCGATCCTGCGCGGCCTGAAGGAGAAATACGAGCTGCACCACGGCGTGCGCATCGCCGACGCGGCGCTGGTCGCGGCGGCGACGCTGTCGAACCGCTACATCACCGACCGTTTCCTGCCCGACAAGGCGATCGACCTCGTCGACGAGGCATCGGCGCGGCTGAAGATGCAGGTCGATTCCAAGCCCGAGGAGCTGGATACGATCGACCGCGAGATCGTGCGGCTGAAGATCGAGCAGGAGGCACTGAAGAAGGAGACCGATCCGGGCTCCAGGGACCGGCTGAAAAATCTCGAAGGCGAACTCAAGTTGCTGGAGAAGCAGTCCGCCGACATGACCTCGCGCTGGAAGGCGGAGAAGGAAAAGCTCGGCGACGCGCAGAAGCTCAAAAGTGAACTGGAACAGTTGCGCACCGAACTGGCGAACGCGCAGCGGCGCGGCGAGTATCAGCGCGCCGGCGAGCTGGCCTATGGCCGCATCCCCGAACTGGAAAAGAAGCTCACCGCCATCGAGGCCAACGAGAAATCCGGCGTGATGGTCGAGGAGACCGTTACCGCCGACCGTATCGCCCAGGTCGTCTCGCGCTGGACCGGCGTGCCGGTCGACAAGATGCTGGAAGGCGAGCGGGCGAAGCTCCTGCGCATGGAAGATGAGATCGCCAGGCGGGTGATCGGCCAGCGCGAAGCGGTGCAGGCGGTGTCGACTGCGGTGCGCCGCGCGCGCGCCGGCTTGCAGGACCCGAACCGGCCGATCGGCTCGTTCATGTTCCTGGGTCCCACCGGCGTCGGCAAGACCGAGCTGACCAAGGCGCTGGCGGAGTTTTTGTTCGACGACGAGCAGGCGCTGCTGCGCGTCGACATGTCGGAATACATGGAGAAACACTCGGTCGCGCGGCTGATCGGCGCGCCGCCCGGCTATGTCGGCTACGACGAGGGCGGGGCGCTGACCGAGGCGGTCAGGCGGCGGCCCTATCAGGTGATCCTGTTCGACGAGATCGAGAAGGCGCACCCGGATGTGTTCAACGTGCTCTTGCAGGTGCTCGACGACGGCCGCCTGACCGACGGGCAGGGGCGCACGGTCGATTTCCGCAACACGCTGATCGTGATGACCTCGAATCTCGGCGCCGACTTCCTAGTCAGCCAGCCGGAGGGCGAGGATACCGACAAGGTGCGCGATCAGGTGATGGCGGTGGTACGCGCGGCGTTCCGCCCCGAATTCCTCAACCGCGTCGACGAGATCATCCTGTTCCATCGCTTGCAGAAGGGCGAGATCGGACGGATCGTCGATATCCAGATGGAGCGGCTGCGCAAGCTTCTCGCCGAGCGCAAGATCGAGATCGCGCTCGACGCCAAGGCGCGCGACTGGCTGGCGGAAAAAGGTTGGGACCCGGCCTATGGGGCGCGCCCGCTCAAGCGCGTGATCCAGAAATATGTCCAGGACCCGCTGGCGGAGATGATCCTCGCCGGTTCGGTCAAGGACGGCGAGACGGTCGCCTTGTCCGCCAATGCGAAGGGGCTCACCTTCAACGGGGCGCTGACCAAAGCCGCCTGACGTACCGCTTCGTCCCGTCATTGCCGGGCATAGCCGTCGAAGACGGCGTTGAAACGCCTTATGGCCCGGCAATCCATCTTTTTTCGGGGGATGGATGCCCGGATCAAGTCCGGGCATGACAGGATTGGGGTTGTCGGGAGACCGCTGCGCTTCACTCTAGCCTAAATGACGCGGAGCGAACGGTCAGACGCTCTCTTATCTGTCATTGCCGGGCCGCGCCGCAGGCGCGTGACCCGGCAATCCATCGCTCTTCAGAAAAATGATGGATGCCCGGATCAATAGGGCGTTTACGCCCGTCTTTGATGGGCTATGTCCGGGCATGACGGATGACGGCCTGCTGCGTTAGCGCCGCGCCGCCGCGACGGTGCTCGTCGTGTCGGCGACGCGCGCGGGGCGGCGCGTCATCAGACCGTCGAGCCGTTCGCGCTCGCGCTCGAAGCTTGCCAGCATGCTGCCTTCGAGAACGCGACCGCGTGGCAGCTTGATGCGCATCGGGTCGACGAGGCGGCCGTTGATGCGGATTTCGTAGTGGACATGCGCGCCGGTCGACAGGCCGGTGGAGCCGACATAGCCGATCACCTGACCCTGACGCACGCGCCGGCCTTCCTCGATGCCGCGGGCGAAGGCGGTCATGTGGCCGTAGGCAGATTCATAGCCGTTGGTGTGGCGCAGCAGCACGAATTTGCCGTAGCCGGATTCCCATCCGGCTCTCTCGACCACGCCGTTGCCGGCGGCGTAGATCGGTGTGCCGCTCGGCGCCGCCCAATCGACGCCGGTGTGCATCTTCGTATAGCCGAGGATCGGGTGCCGCCTGACACCGAAGGCGGAGCGCATGATGCCGTTGGCGATCGGCTTGCGCACCAGGAACTTCTTCGCGCTCTTGCCGCTCTCGTCGTAGTAGTCGACGATACCGTCGTCGGGCGACTGGAAGCGATAGAACTTCTTGGTCTCGCCGCCGGTGGTCAGCGAGGCGAACAGTACGTCGCTGCGATTGTCGGTGGCCGGCGTTTCGTCCTCGCCGGCGAACAGCACCTCGAAGGAATCGCCGGGCTGCGCCTTGCGCTGGAAATCGACGTCGTAGGAATAGATCCGCACCATGTCGTCGACCACGGCGCGCGGCACGTTGTTGCGCAGCGCCGTTTCGTAGATGCTCTGATAGAGGCGGATGCCGCGGCCGTCGTCTTCATCCTCGTCCCGGTTGATCTCGGTGACGGCGGTGCTGACGTCGACCGGCACATAGCGGCCGGTGTCGGCGAGCGCGACGACGGCGTCGACCACGTTGTCGCTGGCGAGAACGATGCGGATCGGTTGCAGACGCTGGCTGCCCGGCACGCGCGCCGGCAGCACCTTGAGCTTCTGCCCGTCCTTGAGCGCGTCGCGCGAGCGTGCTCCGAACGCCGCGACGATCGCCTTGATCTCGTCCGTCGTGGCGCCGAAATCCTGCAAGACCGAAGCGATGGTGTCGGTTCGCTTGAGGATATAGACGCGCTCGGTCCAGGGATTGCCGCCGGTGGTCTCGTCCTTGGTCTTCGGCAGCAGCGTGACGTTTTCGGGGACGATGCGGGCCTCGAAGCCGGCATAGGGATCGCTGATCTTGGTGTCCGCCGCATAGGCCAGACGCACCCCGGTGACGGCGTCGAGCGAGGCAAGCTCGGGCGGCGGCATGTTCGGACGTGTCGGCCGGGCGATGTAGGTGGCCGCTTCGCGGACCCGCGAGAGGATCTCGTCCTGCGGCGTGCGCGCCGCGACATTGACGCGCGGCAGCAGGCTGGTGAGGTCGCGCATCACGAAGGCGACCTCGGCGTCGGGCTCGGGCGCCGCCGGCGTGTTGCCGGGGCCGGTGTCGTCGGCGCCCGATTCGGCAAGCATGCGCAGTGGGTTGAATGCCGGAATGTGCGCGGAGAGTTCGGAGCCGCTGAGCGCCAGGTTGCCGGCGATGCGGATGAACGGGCGCACGCGGACGACCTCGTGATTGCCGACGCGGGTCATCGTCGATACCCGGATCAACTGCCGCGCGACGCTGGTTTCTTCGCCGGCGATCGGCAGGCGATCGCTTTTGCGGGCGCTGCCGCTGCGGTCGGTCGAGCCGAGCGCGCCGCGCAGCGCCAGCTCGATGCGCTCCGGCAGGGTCGCGAAATTGGTCTCGCCAAGCGAGGTGAACACGGCGCCGCCCATCAGGGCCGCGCCGCACAAGCCGGTCAGGATGGTGCCGGAGAGCCATTGGACGGAAACGCGACGGCGGTCGACGAAGGCGCCGTCCTCACCGTCGACCGAGAGTGGAGGCTCGTTGCCGAGCGCGACGCATTCGGCGTCGTACCGCGAAGACCGGACTCCGTCTGACCGCTGTTGGTCCAACTTTCTCTGTTCCTCGCGTCCGTCGAATGAGGGCGACCGAATCTCGCCGCCGCTTGTAAGCCGTCTCCGCCTCGTGCGCCCTGAACTCTCGTACCCCCCGGCGCGGCCGCGCAAAAGCTCCGGGAATCAAGCGGCACCATCGCCGCTGCGCCATTTGAGGTCAATCGATCCGTCAGGGTGACGAAACGGAGGAAAGCAGCTGGTCGAAAGGCCCCCTCGTCGCAGGTTGCTCCGGGAGAGCCCCGAAGCGTGCGAGCGATAACGACCGAGGAATGTGGCGCCGGTACGGCATCGGGCCCGCCGTCTGTCCGCGACATTTTCCGCCGCAGTGCAAAAAAATGGCGGAATGCCGAAACGGGTGTTGACTTCCCGAACGCCCTGGCCATATAACCCCGACCAGTCGACGCGCTGGTCACTCCAGTGACCGCGGGTCGGTGAAGCCGTCACTGTCATAGTGAAACAAGCCTCCGATAGTTTTCGGGAGCTGAGGCTTCGACGGCCTTTGGTTATTCCAGAGGTAGGAAGCCACCCCGGCTTCCGGGCTGTTTGAAAACTGAATCGGAAGAAAGAGAAACGTGGACGGCGAGGTTCTTGCGCCCCGCGTCTCCGAAAAGCGATTTTCGCGAGAGGCGGACGGAAGAGACATCGGCGGTCTACGTTTATCAAAGGTACTATCGCTGATTTCGCAAGAAATCGGCGTGTGGACCTCGTCAAACGTGAACGACTGGCCGAGATCAATCTCATCCAACTTGAGAGTTTGATCCTGGCTCAGAGCGAACGCTGGCGGCAGGCTTAACACATGCAAGTCGAGCGCCCCGCAAGGGGAGCGGCAGACGGGAGAGTAACACGTGGGAA
>Ga0182744_1001839_pt1 | contig 18180 bp, 15 predicted proteins | sample eDN3rd30CKraftMG_FD_128525 | JGI IMG/M metagenome (GOLD analysis project Ga0182744, IMG submission 128525) | Enriched Miracle-Growth compost microbial communities from Emeryville, California, USA - eDNA 3rd pass 30_C Kraft MG (version 2) (version 2) ...
GCGAGGACCTCTATGGAGACGTTGTCAATAAAGAAGGAAACTGGAGTTTAAAACCCGAATCGAGCGATAATATCAATGTGGGGTTTAATTATACACTACCTTTAGGCAACCATCGTCTTTATCTGGGTACTACAGGTATCTATTACCGTGCGAAGGATTTTATCTATTATGCATTTAATAGCGTTGAAAATAAGATTGTACCACAGAATTTATTGACGGTGTCTAACACCAGTTTAGCATCGGAAATTCGGTATTCGTATAAACATGTTTTTACCGCCGGTGTGAATGCTACCTATCAGAATCTTCGGGATAGACAAAAGTACCGTACGGATTTACCGACATCGTTTCCTATTAAAAATGAAACCTATAAAGAACGAATACCCAACATTCCTTATTTGTTCGGTAATGCCGACGCTACCGTTTTTTTTAAGAACGTACTCAGGGCAGATGATCGATTGACCATCGGATACAATATGCTTTATGTGCATGCTTTTTATCTCTATTGGGCCAATGTGGCTGCTGTTGAGACCAAACATTTTGTACCGAAACAGTTTTCGCACGATATCCATGTCGTATACACCCTAAAAAATGGTCGATATAACTTGGCATGGGAATGTAAAAACATGACTGATAGCAAACTGTATGACAATTATAGTTTACAAAAACCGGGCAGAGCGTATTATTTAAAATTGAGATACTTCATCAACAAATAATTAATCATATCAAATTTTACAAAATGAAAACAAATAAGTTTATTCTTTTTGCAGTAAGCGCCATGATTTTCTTTAGTGCCTGCAAAAAAAACGATCATCCTCCAATAGATAACGAACCTGAAGCAGAGACTCCACAAGAGGGGGTATTTGTGTTGGCTGCAAAAAAAGGTCTTGCCGGTGCAGATGTCTTGTATACCAGCGCTACCCTAGAAGGTGTATTGGAAACCGAAGGTAAAGGGGTGGAGCAAAATGGAGCAGATCGCAGTTACGTAGTTCAAAATGGAATGATCTTCAGCTTCTTGTTCGGCGGTTCTGCTCCGGGAGCCGTAACTGCCTATAAGATCAATACCGCTAAACAACTGGAAAAGGTATCCAGCTTTCAGACAGAAACCATGCATGTGTATGGAACGATTGGGGATGATATCTTGATGATCAAAAATGCGTGGCAACCCGAAGAGGAGTATGCCAATTGGTATAGACTGAACACCAAAACCTTGCAAATTGTAGCTCAGGGTGAAATTAATGCTAATCAATTAGCCGGGAATGGCGGAAAAGCATTCTTTACCGATCTAAAACAGGTTGGAGACAAAGTTTTTGCTCCTTACTGGAATATAGAAAGTGGCCGCACCTTTAGAACAGACTTCCCTGACAGTACCATGATAGCGGTATATAGTTATCCGGATATGAAGCTGGAAAAAGTAATACGTGATGCCCGTACGGGTTCGATTGGAGCGTATTTTAGAAGTGGAATAGAAGTAGATGAACAAGGTGATGTATATGTCATTGGCACCAAGCTGGGTCCGGATAAATCCGGACAATTCAGTACTAAAACGCCGGTAGCTATCATGAAAGTCAAAAAAGGTACAACCGAATACGATAAGTCTTACTTCTTTAACATTACTGAGGCTTCTGGTGGAAAATACATCTTTAAAAAATTATATTTAGGAAAGGGCAATTTTCTTTTGGTTACAGGAGATAAACCAAATGCTTATGGAACTACTGATGGTGTATTAGGTGGCTACGGGATTCGTTTTGCTATTGTCAACGTATATGATGCGACATTTAAGTGGGTAACCGGGGCTCCGGATACGCAGTCTATCTATCGTACTACCGAATATAGTTTCAACTATTCTCCTTTGGATGGGAAAACCGGCTATTTAGGCATCAACCTACTGGATATGAACACTTTTACGTTTAAAGGAGCTGTTTATAAATTTGATGCTGAAACAGCTGCTGCAACGGAAACATTGACATTGGACGGACAAGGTGGTTTTACCAGTATAAATTGGGTGCCTGTTACCCCGTAATCAGTCAAAAAAACTTCAGCCCAAAGTTGATACAAAAAGGTCATGCCTCCTAGGTCTGTTATAATGATAAACCCAGGAGGCATGATTTCACCTAGAGACTTTACTTTTTCACAAATGCGCTGTCACTTAAAGTTTTTAAAAAGGATATAACATTTTCCTTTTCCAGCTCTGTTAACGGTATCCTATATTCATTTTCTCTTAATATGGGATCAAGATTATCGGCATTCAAAACGCCCCGATCAAAATAATCTAACACTGCCTTTAATGTTGGAAATTGACCAAAACTTCCATAGGGAGCGGTATATGCTACGTTCCGCAGTGACGGAACGCGAAAGCGCATATAATCGGCCGGATCGCCCGTTACCCGGGCGCGTCCGGCTTCGTCATGGTTGGGATTTAATGGGAAACCAATATTTCTGAAACTTTGGTCGGTAAACAATTCGGTACTGTGGCAGCTGGCGCACTTCTCTTGAAAGATTTGATAACCCTGTGCTTCGCTTGTTGTAAAGCTTTCACCTTCATTTCGCTGTACCCGATCATATTTACTATTGGCAGAAACTAAGGCATATACATATTGTGCAATGCTTTTGTATATCCGATCGGGAGTCATTTCCTCATCGCCAAATGCCTTGGTAAAGAGTTCTTTGTAATCAGTATCATCAGCTATTTTACCGATCACCTCCAAAATGGATGAGTTCATTTCTTCATGGGTGATGATGGGCACCAATGGTTGTTTCTCCAGCTGCAGGATATTGCCGTCCCAATTATAAAAGGTCATGAACGCCATATTCTGTATGGGAGGCACATTTCGGAGCCCAACCCGGCCATAAACCCCTACGGCCTGTGCATGCTGATCGGCAAAAGCACTGGATTGTTTGTGGCAACTGGCACAGGAAATAGTGTTATCTTCACTAAACCTTTCGTCATTAAACAATTTTTTCCCTAGTGCTACGCCGTACACCGTAGGCTTATTTGCGTTTACCGAACTGTTCATTGCCGGAAAACCTGATGGAATAATGAAGGGGATTTCCGGATTGTCTACAGCAGAAATGGGCTCAATCACATCATCTCTTTTACACGATAATAGCAGTAGCAAGAGCAAGCAGATACCGAATATGTTTTTAGGACACCTCATATGGGTTTCATGTTGAAATGAACCGATATATCAGAAGGGATGTCTAAAAAGCTGCATTCCGACCGTAGTGGAGGAATTTCAGTAGACTCTCAACTATACCCAGAACGACGGTAACGTGCTTTTTAGACCTCCCTCCTAAAAATTTAGTTCTCTACACCACCAATAGCGAACATACCGCTTAAATCACTTGATCCGTTGCCCCCTAAATTGTCGACAAACTTGACCATTTGAGCAGCTGTATGGATATTGGGTGTAGCATTATCGTTCATACCATCTCCTGTGGACAGCGTAATGGTATTGGTTTTACCACTCAACAGCTTGTCAAAATCTGCCATGATCGTGATTTTGGGAGCATGCTTGCCCACTACAGCATGCGTAGGCAGATCTAAGGTAATATCGCGATAAGCGTCCACGCCTTGGACAGGAGCATCTTCGCTCCCTTCCACGGTACTACCCGTATGGATGGATAGTTCTTTGTTATCGGTATCGTAAAAACCTTCTAGTTTGGTAAAACGGTAACCTGCACCCCATTCCCACATCATTTCGGTATCATTGGCTCCGGCAGCAGCATAAAAGGTTGGAAATTTCGCCTGATCCAGGGTGTTCAGTTCCTGTTTAACGCCCAACCCAAACTTCAACTGTTTGTACTCTCCTACAGGAATATTCGTCAGCATATAATCGAGTGTCTGGCTTTTTGACTGGTCTATTACCGTTGCTCCTTTATCCAAGTCGTTGATGTTATATGGAAACTCACTACCATCAGCCTTGATAAGGCGGATATTACTGATGACGTATTTCAGTTCCGAAAAGTGATGAACCTGCCCTTCGGCAGAAGTGTTTACCGTAGCGCTGGAAGAAGTGGCGTCTCCGAGCACAATGGTGGTTGTTTTAAAAGTGTTGTTGAAGTGTAAGATGATATCGTTGGCAACCGGATTGTCATCACTCTTGCTACAAGAAAATAACACCATGACAAAGGCTGATAATACGAGATAATTTGTTAACTTTTTCATCTTTGATATAATTTGTTGTTAGAAGTGATGAAGCTATCAGATTATCCATCCCACTATGTGGTCTGGAAAACAATGATGGTTTCATTTGTTTTTGATTTTTAATTTTTTCTAAAAATTGATTTTTAAAGACGTGAATATATTGCGTCCCATCCGGGGGATATTGCCCCAATCTGCATAGGTACTATAATATGCGTTCAATAGGTTTTCTGCACCAACCTGCACAACCGTTTTTACCTTTTTGAAGTTGAACGTATAATCTGCAGAGACATTCCAAACCGTATAAGCTGGTGTTTGGTCTTCGCCATAGGCCGGGCTGTAGTTGATCTGCGTGAAATCTCCATTTAGCGAGGTTTGAAAACCAAACTGCTTATGCATGAAATGCAGCGATGCTTGATAGCTCAATGGCCGGATGAAAGGCAGGTTCCCACCTTGATCATCCGTTGCCCGGGCATAAGTAAGCATGCCCTCCCCATGCAACTGCTTGAAGATATGGTAATGGGCATTGAGGGATATATTGAAAACCTGGGCATGATCTAAAGAGGTATACCCTTTTACACCGACCGACTGATAATTCATCGGGCTTCCTAAGCTTAAAATCCTGCCGATGATGTAGTTCTGGATGTAGAAATAATTTACTTTGGCGGTGATACCCATCCGATCATTTTTAAACCCTGCACTTGCATTGGCTTCATAAGATATTTCATTCTTCAAATCAGGATTTCCTATGTAATCGTAACGATCAAAACTATTGTAGATATAATATCCGTAACCCTCCGAAACAGAAGGTGCACGATGCCCATAACCGAGTCCGCCAGAAAAATGAAACGATTGGATATCCAGTTGATAACCCGCATGCAGACTAGGCAGGACCCTGGTTTTTTCTGATGGTGTTCCGGGATGAAAAATCCAATTGAACTCTACATATTTGGAACGATTGTAATTCAGGCCTAAAGATCCACCCAGATTAATTTGGCTTCTTTCTGAAATGTCCCAGAAGTTATTCATAGACAGTCCGGCGAAACGCGTGGTTACCCACGGCCAGCTATAGGCAAACATAGTCCGCTTGCTACGGTCCTGTGGATACATGCGCATTTCAGCGATCGATAGATTGTTATAAGCGTTCAGTTGAATCTCGGCGCCATAGTTATCCTTTTTCAGGTTGGCCTTAGAAACCAGTCCGTATGTAGTGCTCCAGCCCGGCATATCCATATGAACCAAATTTTCCGGACGTTGGGTATCGTCCATATAATGCTCAATGGCATTGAAATAAACTTTTGTATCCCATGCTCTTACCAAGCCCTCTTCAAATAATTGCTTATAGGCAGCCGACGTGATGATGGCCCGTGAGAGCCATAAATCCATGGGCAGCGCCGGAAAACCGACATCTTTTGCCTGATCGAACAGGGCATCTACCCGGACAGATGACAAGGGGCTTGTTTTATAGGCCAAAGCCAAAGAAGTATTGAATTTATTGTATTGCGAATGCCTTACCTCGTCATGATGTCCATCGGTATAATTACCTGCTTTCCGGAAAGAAATACTTCCATCTGCCACAAACTTATTGCCCGAATAGGATACATTTCCCAGATTAAAGAACTGTTGATTATTAAATTCAAAGCCGGTTTGATAAGCTCCGTTCCATTTTTTTCTAAGGCCAAAAGGGGTTGTTCTCCGTTTCAAATCCATGCTCCCCGCAACCGTGGCACCATGTAAGCTGCCTTCTTGGCCCGATTTGATATCAATAGTGGAGAGGTTGTTGCTTTCTACATACGACGTAACCGGGTCCATTTTGTCTGTGCAGGCCCCAAAAATGTGCATACCATCAATGGTCACGGTAGAGCGCTCTGTACTCATGTTATTGAGCAATGGCTCCCATGCGTAGGCACCGCGCTTGATGAAACTGATGTTATCAGAAGAAGCCAAAAACTCGTCAACGGAAACCGCCATTTTCATTTCGGTTTCGATCTGTTTGTTGACCACAGCGTTTACATTTACCTCATCCAAAATATGGGTGCTGTCTGGCTGCCGGGATATATGCTGCGCATGAACAACCGTTCCTAAACAGAGTACGGGTATGGTGAATAGTTTCCACATATCAGAATAGAATATCAATGTAAAGTTCACTTTTCGCACCTTCCACGCCCGGCGTAAAATCAGTAGGCACCTCCGTTCCCTTGACTATTTTGCCCTTTTGGTTCAACAGGATGAAATTGAGTGTCCAGTTTCCGGTCATGGTATAGTTAACCACACCATGATATAGACCATCGTCTTCCTGTATCAAATCTTTGTTGTTGATAGAAGAATGGTTTCCCATGGAAGGCTCAGGCATCCGTGGATCTAATTGCAAGGTGTACCCGCTTACTTCAGAATAGGAGAACTGCGCAGGATCTGGAAAGGTTCCGGCAGGCTGTGTTGGTTTATGGTACCGATAGATGCCTGCAACCAAATCATTCTCGGCAATTTTCGGTTTTTGCGGCGATATTAAAGCGATGAAATACTGCTCGTCGTCTTTTCCGGTAAACGCTGTCATATTCAGGTTTTTGTTGGGTTGTTTTTCAACAGTGATACCGTGTGTTGCGCTGTATTGCTCACCATCAATAGTAAAACTGAGGTAAATCTGCCAGTTTCCCTGACTGCTTTCATCGGTGAACACAGCATATCCGGAAAAATAGTTACCCTCTTCCCTATATACTAAATCGTAGCGATGTGGACAGGAATTTTTGCTCCCGTCTGCCTTGGCCAGAATGGGTAAAAATGTTGCCGCAGTTACCTGTATGTTCTCCCTGGTTTGGGCATCTGTCACCTTCAAACGGATTTCATTGTAACCTTTGTAGAAGGTGCCGTTCAGCGCTTCGATATGAATGTCGAATGCCCTGGTATGTACAACAATAGCTTCCTTAAACTCATAGTGTTCGGTAACAACCGTATCTATTTCGGCTTCGTAATCTGTTTTATCTTTTGTACAGGATAAAACCGCAAAGCACATTACCACAAGAAAAAAAATGACTTTTTCCATGATTAATGAATGTGTAGTAAAAATTTTAACATAGAGGAACACAAAAGATCTTCATTCGCCATTGGCGAATGGGGAACGGAATAGCGATGCCTAAGCTATACGACCGTTTTTCCGAAATCTACTACAAATAGTATTCGTTTAAGCCGATGTTGTTTTTAGCTTAAATTACTTTCAAAAGCGAAGCCATTCAGAATCTTTCGAGCGAACGTTATTTACGCTCTGGGGATGAATATTGAATTGGGTGGACGAAAAGGGGTAGTGTGGTACTTAAATTTATAATGAATCAGATAAGGAAAAAGTGCGTTTTCTCTGCTTTCTTCGTACTGCTGGTGCAGGGAGAAAATAGTGTATTCTCGGTGGATATAAAGGGTGCTGTATTCGTAAGCTGTCAAATTTTTCTTTTGTTCTTGCTGCTCACTTTCTCTTATTTTCTTCATTAACACACATTGGCCATTACAATGAAGTTGGGGTCGATCTTTGTTGACGCATTTTGCTAGATAATCAGGCAAATGTATCTGATATTCCACTGTCATGATACTGCGGTAAAAGGACTGCAGTGCCAGGGCAACTAATAACACATATGTACAAATGCGTTTCAATACTTATTTTTGTGTGTTCATCAATACGCGCCAAATATACGGAAAGAAAGGTTCAACAGCAAATATCATTTTTTAGGACAAAGTGTATATTTTCACAGCACGACAGCATTCTAAAGACACAAATGGTAAATACAAATCTGGTTAAACTTTTAAGCTCAAAAATGCATAGTTTTATAATCAGAAAATAGGCAGACTTACATCACGATGAGTAGAAATTACACAACCATCAGTCCATCAGCACTTTCATTGCTGAGGATGAAAGGGCACACTTCCATACCATTTGCACAGGAGGCCGTTGCACTCATGGGAAGCGCCAATCATGTGAGCTTGCCGGAAGATGTAAATGAACAACTTTACTACTGGATGCGCGTTTTTCACTTCGAGGCACGCTATGCAAGCATCAATAGTCTTTTGGGAGATATACAACCCAAAAACATACTAGAGTTAGCATCCGGATATTCTTTCAGGGGGCTTGACTATTGTATAAATCATGATGTTCATTATATTGATACCGATTTGCCTGAAGTTATAGCGCTTAAGACCAACTTAATAAAAGACTTGATTGCTAATAATGGGACAATTTTTAAAGGTAAATTAGAAACCATGGCATTGAACGCGCTTGACGAGCAGCATGTTGATCATGTGGTAGCCCGATTCGACAACAACGCGCTAACCATAATGAACGAGGGCTTACTGATGTATCTCAACACAGACGAAAAGAAGAAGGTATGCAACATTATTCATAAACACCTTCTACAAAAAGGTGGATATTGGATAACGGCAGATATCTACATTAAACATCCAGAAGACAAGGTAAAAAATCTAAAAATGTCAAAAGAAGAAAGCGACTTTTTTGCCAAACACCAGATCGATGAAAATAAATTCGATAGCGAAGCTGCTGCCGAGGATTTCTTTAAAAATCAAGGATTAATTATTGACCAGGTAGCCCACGTTGACCTACGATCACTATCGGCTTATAACAAATTATTGCAGTATGTACCGGAAGAAGTGAAACGTGAAAAAAAACCAATGCCCAAGATCAGGTCTACCTGGCGATTAAGAGCAATTTAATGAAGATAGTGGAACAAATTATGCTTACAACACAAAGAGGAGCAGAAATGTGCGGTAGTGATCATGCAGCTTTCTTTTGTAACGATAGTAACCTAAACGGAGCCGGTCATAATAAAGAGCAATCATTAATATAGCAACAGGTAGTAGCAATGTCTTCATCGCATATCTTCCATAAAGAGAAGCTCCTATAATTCCTCCTATAAAAAAACCACCTATGATAACGATCTTAAGTAAGATAGCTTTCCTTAAACGATTACGCTCATGGAGCTTTTTATAAAAAAACAGTTGGGATAATTCAATTCCCAGATCGGTAAAAAGCCCAGTCAAGTGTGTAGTACGCACTACCGAGCCCGACACCTTGGTAACCAATGCATTTTGAAGGCCCATAGCAAACAAGAGTAAACAGGCCACTGATATGTCTGCCTGTTCCATAAAACAACTGGAGAGCGAAACACCTGTTAACAGGATACATTCCAAGGTAATGGGTAGGATATAGGAAAAATGAACCGTTTGCTTGGAAGTCAATTCCATACATGTATTGGCAATAAAGGCGCCTATAAAAAAGCATGCCACATACAGAATACTGAGCAGTGCTAACCGATCATCTTTCAAGAATAAACCTTCAGAAAAAAAAGCAAAATGTCCGGTAACATTGGTCGTCAGTGTGTGCACGGATAAAACCCCTACAATATTCACTATACCCGCCACCGCCGACAAGAGCGAAGCCAAACGAATATTATGAGCGTACGTCCGTCCCTTATCCCGATGCCTAAACATATGGAGTGCTATTTTTACAAAGATACGGAACAATTAATTCACATGTACATAAAAAAGAATACAGATCCTTTCTTTCGGACACCCTCTTCATGTGTTTCTCCAAAAGTGTTTTTATTAACTATTCAAGCTATCTTGGAGCATCTCGTTATCAGTAAATTTATCAAATCAAAACAACCAATCGTTTTCCGCCATCCACCTGCATATGCCAAGCTTTTTCAATGTCTTTCAAATGAACAGGTACAGTTTCAATTTTTAATTTGCCTTCTGCTGCACGTTGAAACATTTCGGGCAGTATTTCGGTAATCAACTGTTTGACTTCTGCACGCGACCAACTCCCTAAACCTGAACCTGAAATTTGAATGTCCGTACTGCGCAAAATAGAAGAAGAGAGGGTAATGGTATCACCCGCCATGCCGCCAACCGACACAAAACGAGTACGATGTGAAGTGCCGCCATGTCCTTTCAATGCATTTAAAATGAGTTCGGCACTGTGCCCCCATAGGTAATCTATGACAACGTCGATAGGTGTCTCTTGATGTATATTTTTAATCTGCGCCATCAAGTCTGCATCCGGTTGCTTGAGCGAGATGATCGCATCAGCGCCCAATGACAAGAGCTCCTGCAAAACTTGCCCATTTCTGCCTGTAGCAATTACCTTTTTGGCACCATAAAATTTAGCAATCTGCACCGCTATTTTGCCAGTAACACCTGTTGAGCCGTTTATCAGAACTGTTTCACCAAGTTGTAAGCCCGCTCTGAAACGCAATGCCAGTGCCGAGCCCATCACCGCGTTCGGTAATGCGGCAGCCGTTGCATCATCTAAGTTTTTAGGCAATGCCACTAATATGTCTTTTTCAACCGTTGCTTGCTCGGCCAACATGCCACTGATACCAATGGCATAAACCCGCGTTCCGTCGGCCAATACGCCTACCCCATCACCGCCGACTACTTTGGCCGACCATGCTTCGTTTTCGGTAGAATAATGTTTGCCACTTGCGCGCATTTTATCCAGATTCTTAAGAGCCGAGGCTTTTATGGAAATTAATAACTCCTTTTCGCTTTGCACTTTTGGTTCTGCAAAATCGGTTACATACCTAGGCATTTCGCCCTTTTGAAATACAACTGCTGCTTTCATCTTGAATTCATTTTACAACAAAAATAAGCCCCTGTTTTTTGCCAGACGATAACATTTGTTATCGAATGATCTTCTTTTTTGACAATTTGCTCTTTATGCGACTGAGGTGAACGGAAGAAATACCCAGGTAAGAGGCAATATAATGTTGTGGTACCCGTCTAACAATTTCAGGCCTTTCTTTGAGCAGATCAAGATAGCGCTGCTGCGGCGTGTCTTTGATAGTGGAGAAAAAATATTTCATATAATCGAATGTCCGTTCAAATATTTGATTGATGAATCGATCTCTCAATGGAGGAATTTCTTTGATTTCGTTCATTATTCTGTTTGCATCATTTTTATGTATCCACCATAAAACACTGGGTTCAATCGTTTCAATGGTTGTTGGACTCGGAATATTTTTCAAAAAACTTTCAATAGAGCCCACCATTTCGTGCTCAAAGAAAAATTGCGATGTTACATCTTTCCCGTTGTTGTTAAACCAAACACGAATACATCCTTTCTCTATCAAAAACATCCTTTTTGAAACCACTCCTTCGCTTAAAAGAATGGTTTTAGCCGGTATTTCCATCCGATGAAAACAGTTAACATAGTCATTCCACGTAGTGTCATTCAGATAAAGTTGGAATTTATTTCTAAACTGCTCAAACATGTTTATGCATTTAACTGGACAAGTACTGGTGGCAATTTACGAAATTCATTAAAAACATCTTTGAGTGGAAGGAGGTAATGGTTTATGGTAGCTTGTAATACACAACGTTTAATCTTACCTTTGTTAGTTTAGGGTGCTTACTTGGCCTATATTGCTAAAGGCCACCGTAGCATCATACGTTATTTTTTATCTAAACATGAATCATCCTTTTAAATCGTTCGCCTTTAATCCCTATATCATCGTTCTTTTATTGTCTATATTCACCCTGACCAGCTCTTGCTATGGGCAGAACCGGCTTTACAATAGTGAACTGAATCGACTAAAGACCGTTGCGAAGCAAAATTTGGCTACTCAGGTTGACGGGTTTAACGCCTATGCTAATCGGCCCAAATCGGATGGCCCGTTCAACGAGACAAACAATAAAGCATTTCTATCGAACAATATACCCTTTTTTCTCAGCTCTGATAGTACCATCAACAAAGTATACAATTACCGCTGGTGGATGATTAGCAAGCACTTGAAACCGTACGATGATCCATTTGATGGTAAACAATATTGGGTGGTTACGGAATTTTTCGGGCCAAGGCCATGGGCATCATTAAGTGGAGCAATTACCTGCCCTGCAGGCCATCAGTTCTATGACGTACGATGGCTGCGAGATAGTAAGTTCTTAAAGTCTTATGCCGATTATTTTATGAGGGGATCGGCCTCAAAACTCAATCAACGGGAGAACGGCAATTTCCTTACTTATCTAAGTCGCCCCGAGAGCCACCATTTTTCTAGCTGGATGATCAATGGTGTTGATGCTTTTTTAAAGGTTCACCCTGATAACAAGTGGCTACACGAGCAACTTCCGTACCTAGAAAGACACCAACATATATGGGATAGCTTGTTTACGGTAAAAACGCCGACTGCAAAAACTGTGGGCATGTACAAAATACTTGATCTATACGATGGTATGGAGTTTAGCCTTTCTGCAGTGCTGGGTCTGATCCATAGTAAAGGAGCTTATAGCCTGTATACAGCTGATAATTGGCGCAACTATTACCTAGAATGGAGTACTACCGACCATGCAGCACAGTCCGAACAGGCTAAAGAATACCCAAAAGCTTTTCGAAAAGGCTATCCTGATTTCTACTTGGTTAGGCCATCCATAAATAGCTATGCCTATGGAAATCTCCAATCATTATCCGATCTCTACAAAATAGATGAGGCCAACTATGAGACACACCGTAGCGAACATAAAGCCACTTATTATAAGAAGAGAGCTTCCAGCCTTCAACAGAAAGTACTGGATGTACTCTGGAATAAAGATGACCAATTTTTTAATACCTACAGTGCAGGCGATAATGCGTTTGGCGCGCGCGATTACGAAGCTAGGGTACGTGAGTCTGTTGGATACACCCCATGGTACTTTAATATGATTCCAGCACAAGATTACGCACAGTATGGCAAAGCCTGGGACATGTTCTCTGCTAAAAATGGCTTCTACAATACCGTCGGCATGACAACGGCTGAACAGCAGCACCCCTATTATAATGAGCACGCCTATGCTTGGAACGGACGCGGCTGGCCATTTGAAAATTCTGTGGTATACAAAGGCTATGCAAATTATCTGCGGGATTATAAAAAGAAAAGTACCCTTGCCGAAAAGCAACTTCTTTATGATTACATTGAAAAGCTTGCCAAATTACATGGAACAAAGGAACTGAACATTGGCGAATGGTATATTCCGAGTGATGGAAAGGCCTTTGGTGGCGAACAGGATTATTTCCACTCTAGTTTTCCAGATATCATCATTGAAGACCTGTTGGGTTTTAAGGCATCTCATAACAATAGTTTTTCTATCGAACCATTATTACCTGAGGGTCAGTGGAATTACTTTTACCTAGGCAACCTCCGCTACCATGATCACGATGTGGATATCATCTGGGAGAAAGATTGGAATCCCAAACAACCGGGTAACCAAAGCCAACTTTGTGTATGGGTGGACGGGAAGCTATCTGCGAGCAGTGCTTCCCTAAACGATAAGCTCCAAGTGATGCTGCCTCAATAAATCTGAATCAGTAATCTGTTTCAACATGGTGCTCAGTTTAATTGACATATAAGCATCCCGCACAACAACATCAGGATTGTACAGGACACAGAAGCCGACTGATTGATGTATCTTTGGCATCACACTAATCAATTGTTTAACAAGCTTGACTCTTTTTACATCTGGTATGATGCGCTTTTCTTCTTTTATCTTATTCTTATCTCTATTGCAAAGCCCTGGGCTTCAAGCAGCCAATCCGTTGGCACCGTCCCATTTAAGAAGCTGCGACCAGATAAATCCTGTGGGTACAGATAACAAACCTTTTTTTGGGTGGTATGTGCATGATGCTGACGATGATGAAATTCAAACGGCTTATCAATTGTTGGTAGCCACCACACCGCAACAGCTGGAACCCGGAAAAGCCGATGTTTGGGATAGCAAAAAAACCGAATCCCGTCTACAAAATTACATTCCTTTTAATGGCTCACCGCTTTCGCCCGCGACGAGATATTATTGGAAAGTACGTACTTGGGATAAAAATGGTCATGTCAGTCCATGGTCGGCCATTAGCCACTTCGATACGGGTTTATTCAGTTTTAAAGACTGGGACGGAGCGCTTTGGATTAGGCGCAATACATCAGACCCGAATAATTATACCTATTTTCGAAAAACGCTTCGTCTAACACATAAACCTATAAAACGCGCCACCGTATACCTATCGGCCTTTCATAACTACACTTTTTATATCAACGGCCAATTGGTGGGCAAAGGTTTAGCCTATCATTATCCACAGTATGCCTACTACAATGCATACGATGTAACGGACTTGATTGGCCGCGAAAACACGCTCGCTGCCCTGACACATTGGTACGGTGGCGGCCAAGGGCGCGCCAAAGGAACCAGCGGCTTTTTGCTTAAGCTCATCGTGGAATATGCCGATGGTACGCAAGCTATTTTTGGCACAGATAGCAGTTGGAAACAACATGCAGTTGATGCATTCGACGCGCACACCAAACGACGGAATGGAGAAGGGGTGGGATACATCGATGTGATAGACAGTCGGAAAATCATTTCCACCTGGAACCAACCTGCATTTGACGACACACAATGGCCAGCAGCCGATGTAATTGGCCCACATCCAAGTGTGCCCTTTACCGGCGAGCTACAAGCTGACCTTACCCGCTTGAAAGAAGAGCCCATTAAACCGGCGTCTATCAAAAAACTGAATAAAGACAGCTACCTCATCGATCTCGGAAAAATTTATGCAGGTATGCCCCAGATTACTTTTGAAGGTGGTCGAGCAGGCGATACGGTACATATGCGTGGCGGTTTCGTATTGAATGCAGACGGGACGGTGTCTGACACCATGAACCAACATACCGACCTCGCCTATCATTTTGTATTGAACGGCAGGCAAGCTACTTTTAAACCCGAAGTGTACCTTGGTTACCGTTACTTACAGGTAAATGGCACTCCCATAGCACTTAGCACCCAGAATGTCCGCTTTATCAGTCGTTATTACGAACTGGAACCTGCCCGTGCACATTTTACTTCGTCTAACGACATGCTCAACCGCGTGTGGGCGCTCATGATCCATTCGTTAACACTAGGTGCCCAAGAAAGCTTTGTGGATACACCTACCCGAGAAAAAGGAGCCTTTTTAGGTGACGGTTGGAGCCAAGGAGTGGCCGCCATGCTTACTATGGGCGAGCGTGCGCTGAACCATCGGGTATTGCTCGAATTTCTGGATTCGCAAGATCAGTATTGGCCAGATGGACGGCTCAACTCCGTTTATCCCAATGCCGATGGTAAACGCGACATCCCCGATTATACGCAACAATATTTGCTCTGGGTGTGGGATTATTACATGCAAACCGGAAATATCGAATTTTTAAACACCCATTATAAGCAATTGAAAAAAGTGGCCGATTATGTAGCTACCTACATCCAGCCAGCTACGGGTTTGGTACATCAACTTGCTGGTGGAAGCGGCCCTTATCAATATGGTATCATCGATTGGCCTGCACCCATGCGTTATGGATACGACATGGCTACCGAGGCGCGCACCGTGATCAACGCCTACGCTTATGCCGATTTTACTATCCTCGAGCAGGTAGCAACATTGACGGGTAACCTGCAGGATGCGAGCGACTATCGTGCAAAAGCAACAGGTATTAAACAAGCCATGAATAAATACCTCATTAATCCAGATGGCGTGTATATTGACGGGTTACTAGCTGATGGCACACCGAGCAAGCACATTTCACAACACGCCAATATGTTTCCCCTAGCCTTGGGCATCGTTCCAGACAGGAATAGAACAGTGGTCATCAACGCCGTCAAACAGCGCAAAATGCATGTGGGCATGGTTACCTTGGGCTTCCTCCCTCAAGCCCTGGGCGAGGCAGACGAAGGGCGCCATTTATTAAACTTATACACTAACCCTGAATGGGATGGCTGGGCGAAGACTATTTCTTTGGGTGGTACGGCCACGTGGGAATCATGGGACGCTCCCCAACGGAACGAAAGCCTCTGCCATCCATGGGGCGCTATCGGATTGGCAGGGATACAACACTATTTTTTAGGAGTGAAGTCGCTCCAGCCACAACATACACATATTCAAGTAAAGTCCCTCGATTTTGGCGAACAACTCAGCCATGCATCGGGAACGGTACCAACCGATAAAGGCGATATTCAGGTAGCTTGGGAGCGCGAGCAAGCTTACCGTTTAACCCTCACCCTACCTGATAATATGCAGGCCGATGTCTATATTCCACGAGGTGAAGTAAACAACAACACTGTTCGGATGAATGGTCGGGCGATACAAGCTGTACCTCATGGCCGTTATTTAAGCATAAAAAATGTGGGTTCGGGTCAACATGTTTTTGAAAGGGAACTCCGTTGAGGTGTTTGTTATCTACGATTAATAGGTTAAGGAAAGCGTATTTAAAAATTTTGATAAATTTAACATCAAATTGAATAAATAATTTGCTATGAAATTTAAAACAACCATTCTTCAAACAGGTAACAATACGGGTATTGAAGTAACCGAGGCTATCCTCTATAAACTAGGAGGTGGCAAAAAACCGTTAGTGACAGTAACCATTAATGCATACACTTATCGAAGTGCAGTGGGTAAAATGGGAGAAAAGTATTTGATAAGCCTGAGTGCAGAAAATCGTAAAAAAGCAAATGTGCAGGGGGGTGATACCATTGAAGTTAATGTTGAATTAGACACACAACCCAGAACCGTTGATGTTCCGGAAGACTTACAAAAGGCATTAGATAAAAACCAAACTGCAAAAACAAATTTTGAAAAATTAGCACCAAGCAAAAAGAAAGCGATTGTTCTCTCCATTATAGATGCAAAAACGGAAGAAACAAAAATGAGAAGAATAGAAAAAACCGTTGAAAGCTTAAAGTCTTAGCATACCATATGTCGTTTACCACAGGTCTTCACAACTGCCAACTTGGTTGCTTATTTGCAATTCCTAAAATTTACCGTAACTTTGTTTAAAGCAGGTTTCGTTTAAGTAGATTTTGTCATGAGCACAATTGAATTAAAAGACTTATTGATCAGTCGTATCGCCGAAATTGATGATATTCAGTTTTTGCAAGCTATCAAGACCATTCTAGATACAAAAACGGAGACACAAAAACTAGATCTTTCTGACGCTCAGATTCAAGAAATTAAGGCTTCACGTGAAGATATTATAGCTGGGCGATTTATTGAGCAATCTGATTTAGACACCGAAATGAATGCATGGTTGAAAAGAAGATAATTTGGTCTCATAAAGCTCGGATTAAACTTTATGAGATTATGGAGTTTTATGCCGAGCGTAATGGAAACTCATTCTATTCCGCTAAATTATATAAACTTTTCACTAAAAATGTTCGCCTTTTGCTTAAACACCCTGAACTTGGTATAAGAACTTCTGTAGAAGGTGTTCGGGGTATTATCGTGAAGGATTACATATTATTTTACGAATTTATTAACGAAGCATTGGTAATCCATACACTATGGCCTTGTAAGCAAAATCCGGAAGATAGAATAATCAAATAATACAGTTAGCTTTTTGATCCACTAAACTAGCTATATCATTCTTCTATTGTCTTCTTCAAGTGAAAAGTGGAGTGTATATTTTTTCCAGTGCCGATGCTTATTAAAAAATCGTATTCTTTGCCTCTTTCCAGTATATCTTTGCCTGAAAAAGACAATTCGATTTTCTCATACGGTTTTAGCATAGGTATAACGGCCGACGCCAACGGTATATATTCGCCGTTCTTTTTATACGCAATCTTTAGTGATGCTTGCTGCGCTCTTACCTGACCAAAATTCTGCACTTCTATCTTTCCTGCCAACCGCTTTCCCACTTCGGTAAAAACAGGTGCACGTGCAGAAAGGATGGGTTCTTCGTAATTCACGTCAGGTAAACGGGCATAACCGTATAGCATGTTACCGTTTTTATAACGGCCAATCAACTTCGGCGCAAATTCATCTTCCCTGATACCATTCCCTTTACCTTCAAAAGTAACGATCAAGTCTTTTCCCTCATTTTCGATTTTCAGCACTTTACTTCCTCGCCCAAAGTTCACTTCTTCAGAAGCACCAAAACGCAATGATTGGATATCTATATCGGTTTGCGGGTCTAACCCTGCTTCTGCCTGTATCCTTAAACGGATTGTTTTTGTTTTAGCGGTGATTGGCCTTTGGTTCAAGATGGTCAACAACA
>Ga0182744_1001840_pt1 | contig 18174 bp, 17 predicted proteins | sample eDN3rd30CKraftMG_FD_128525 | JGI IMG/M metagenome (GOLD analysis project Ga0182744, IMG submission 128525) | Enriched Miracle-Growth compost microbial communities from Emeryville, California, USA - eDNA 3rd pass 30_C Kraft MG (version 2) (version 2) ...
GTGAGATCGTAGCTGCCAGCTACGATCTCGCCCCCGCAGGTACGACCTCGCGGGTGTGGGCTAGTGCGGGACGAGCAGCGGCCGGTCAGTGGAACCCATCTCTAGGCGCTCGCAGACTCGCTAGACTCAGGGTGTGAGTGAGCCACAGGAAACCCCAGCAGCCAGCCCCAGCGAGTCCACCGAACCGGAAATTGCCCGGGTGCGTGATCTTGCCGAACTCTCGCCAGAAGAAGCCCAACACCTTGAGAACACTGCCGTTTATGCGGTTGTACGCAGGGCGCCAAAGTTCCGTGCTTTCTTCACCGTGGGTGCGCTGGTAGGAATCGTGCTGGGTCTTGTAGTGGGCTTCACGCTCTCTGAACCAGGCATGGTTAACCGCGGGATTTATGTGACAGTCTGTGTGTTATTCACCACGATGATGACATCGTTGGTGACCGGTTTCATCGCCTCTCAACTCGATCGTCGCAGTGTGGCGGCGCTCGAACCGCAAGAAAAGTAGACAAGCTCGCGGGCTGGAACTGGCCCAAAGCGCGAGACGAACGATCACGCACGGCATCGTGTGAAAGAATGGTTACGTGGCCCTGCGTGGAGATGGACGACTCAATCATGACCTCATGCCCGGCGAAAAAGGCCCTCAGGACGCTTGCGGCGTCTTTGGGGTCTGGGCGCCCGGCGAGGAGGTAGCAAAACTCGCTTACTTCGGTCTGTATGCGTTACAGCACCGAGGACAGGAATCTGCGGGCATTGCAACAAGCAATGGCGAGCAGATCTTGGTGTACAAGGACATGGGACTCGTTTCCCAAGTTTTTGACGAAACCGCACTCAACGCCCTGACCGGGCACATCGCTGTAGGACACTGCCGCTACTCCACCACGGGTGGAGTGACGTGGGAGAACGCTCAACCCACCCTGGGTGCCACCGCACATGGCACAGTTGCGCTTGGACACAACGGAAACCTCGTCAACAGTGCAGAACTTGTGGAACTTGTGGCTCAGCGCTACGGTGAGCAAACCCGCGGCGAGTTAGCCCGAGGCAACACCACCGATACCGCACTGGTCACAGCATTGCTGCAGGGTGAAGAAGGCCAGACCCTCGAGGAAACCGCGCTTGAGGTGCTGCCCCACCTACGTGGAGCGTTCTCACTGGTGTTCATGGACGAGAACACGCTGTACGCGGCCCGCGACCCACAGGGCGTGCGCCCACTCGTGCTCGGCCGCTTGGCTCGGGGATGGGTAGTAGCCTCAGAAACCCCGGCACTCGACATCGTTGGCGCGTCCTACGTGCGCGAGGTTGAGCCCGGCGAAATGATCATGATTGACAAGGACGGGCTACGTTCCACGCGCTTTGCAGAAGTAAAGCGCGCCGGCTGCGTTTTTGAATATGTTTACTTGGCCCGGCCAGACACTACGATTTCCGGCCGTTCTGTGCATGCTGCACGCGTTGAGATGGGCCGTAAACTCGCGCAGGAATTCCCTGCGGATGCGGATCTCGTCATTCCAGTGCCAGAGTCTGGGACGCCTGCTGCCGTGGGTTTTGCCCAAGAATCTGGCATTCCCTTTGGCCAGGGACTGACCAAAAACGCTTACGTGGGCCGCACCTTCATTCAGCCTTCAGACACACTGCGCCAGCTGGGTATCCGCCTCAAGCTCAACCCCCTACGGGACGTTATCCGTGGTAAGCGGCTTGTGGTTGTTGATGACTCGATCGTGCGTGGCAACACCCAGCGAGCCCTCGTGCGTATGCTGCGTGAAGCTGGCGCAGCAGAGGTGCACATCCGTATTTCCGCACCGCCCGTTAAGTGGCCGTGCTTCTACGGCATCGACTTTGCCTCGCGCGCAGAGCTTATTGCTAATGGGTTGGACACTGCGGAGATTGCAAAATCTCTCGGAGCGGACTCCCTTGGATACATCTCCCTCGAGGGCATGATTGAGGCCACGGAACAGCCCAAGTCCCAGCTGTGCACCGCGTGCTTTGACGGTTCTTACCCGATTCCACTTCCTGAAGCGGACTCCCTGGGCAAGCACCTTTTGGAGAAGCCAGCACTTGGTGCGCCTGAGGATGGTCTCACCGACTTGGCTTCGAGCCAGGGCGGTCACACTGCACTGGAGCATCCTTAAAGCTTGAGCCTCCTTAAGCCCGAGCACCCATAAAGCCATCCATACGTAACCACCCAACACGATTTTGGAGTCCATGTGACTGACGCAATTACCTACGCAGCCGCAGGCGTTGACACCGCAGCGGGCGATCGCGCGGTAGAGCTCATGAAGGCTGCTGTGGCCAAGACTCACGGCCCCCAGGTTGTGGGTGGAGTCGGCGGCTTTGCTGGTCTCTTTGATGCTTCGGCGCTCAAGGACTACAAGCGTCCACTTTTGGCGTCGTCTACGGATGGCGTGGGTACCAAGGTGGCGATCGCTCAGGCGCTCGACAAGCACGACACCATTGGCTTTGACCTGGTGGGCATGGTGGTTGACGACATCGTAGTGTGCGGCGCAAAGCCTCTGGTTATGACCGACTACATCGCTACCGGCAAGGTTGTGCCTGAGCGCGTTGCAGATATTGTCCGCGGTATTGCACAGGCCTGTACTGTGGCAGGAACCGCCCTGGTTGGTGGCGAGACAGCGGAACACCCGGGTCTGCTGGCACCGGACGAGTACGATGTTGCAGGCGCTGCGGTTGGTGTAGTTGAGGCCGACGATCTGCTCGGCCCAGAACGGGTACGTGAAGGTGACGTGGTTATTGCCATGGCGTCCTCCGGTATTCACTCCAATGGCTACTCGCTGGTGCGGGCAGTGATTAAGCACGCCGGTTGGGAGCTGGACCGTGCCGTTCCGGAGTTTGGCCGAACCCTCGGTGAGGAATTGCTTGAACCTACTCGGGTGTACGCCTCCGACTGCCTCGCATTGGCTGGGGACGCTGCTGCTCAGGTGCACGCGTTCTCGCACGTTACCGGCGGTGGTATTGCGCAAAACCTCGCACGCGTTATCCCCGCAGGCCTTTCAGCCACGATTGACCGCGCCGCATGGGAAGTCCCGGCAGTGTTCAAGGTACTGCGCGAGTTGGGTAACGTGCCATGGAACGACATCGAGCACACTCTGAACCTCGGTATCGGCATGATTGCGATTGTGGGTAAGGATGGCGCCGATGCGGCGCTGTCGCGTCTTTCCTCGCTTGGTTTGGATGCGTGGATCCTCGGAAACGTGGGTGCGGACAGTCAGGACGCTCCCGGAGTCAACTTGGTTCGTGGCGCCAAGGGCGTTGAGGGCGGCTCGGTGCGTTTGAATGGCGAGTACCGCTAGGTCAAAACTTGTTTTGGCGGGTGCGCGCTGTGCCCGTTACCCTCCACTGATTTTCGACGATGGGGCGAGGTTCCGCTGGGACCTCGCCCCATCGTCGTACCTAGTGTGGGGCCGGTATCTCGGCCGTAACGCGGAAAATCGCCGGGGCTACCTAGGCCGGGGCGCCGAAGGGCTAGGCACAACGCGGCTGGGCACAGCGCGTTGGCGACTCGTTCGGGTTCAGCGAGATTAGGCACAACGAGGTTAGGCACTACAAGGATGGGCACAACTGCAGCCGGGCACAGCAAAACCTCGGCAGCGGTGTAATCCGCCGCCGAGACTGTGTTTACCGATTAAGCAACCGCCCTTATCCAGCCACGAATCAAACAAGTGCGGGAAGCAGTGAGATTACGAGGGAGGAAGTGCGATTAAAAGAACGAACCTAGCGTTCGTCCGACCAGTCCGAGTAGGGATCGTTCTCGTCGTCGTAGTTGGCATACGAGCTTTCATGACGAGACTCGGTGGCAACGTCTGAATGACGCGCACTTCCTAACTCTCGCTGAAGCGCCTCATAGTTTGGCTCAAAGCTTGCATACTTCAACTCGCGTGCAACCTTTGTTTGCTTTGCCTTCTGACGGCCGCGGCCCATGGCTCCGACCCCCTCAACGTATTAGCGGGGCAGGCCCTCTGGGGGCGGCCCCGTGCTCAAATAAATCTGTTCGTGGGATAACCGTACATTGAAACGCCGCCAAATTACTACTTGGCAACGCTGTTTTTCTAGTGGCGAAACACAAGTTGACGGTGGTGCGGTGATCTTGAGAACCAGTGACTGGCTTCTGTGATATTTTTCACCCTATAGCCCTGCGTTGGGTTCGCACGGGGCTGGAATAATGGGTGAATCGTAATGATTTGATCGCGCAGCTCTAATCCTTTGGAGCCGGATCATTGCGTGGGAAGGTACATAATGTCTATCAACCGTGGCGAGCCGGAAGTTTTGCTCACGCCAGCTGAAGTAGCATCGATGTTCCGAGTTGACCCAAAGACGGTCACTCGGTGGGCAAAAGCGGGGAAGCTTTCGTCCATTCGCACCCTCGGTGGGCACCGACGCTACCGTGAATCTGAAGTCCACACGCTTCTTGAGAACTCCGGAATGATCATCCCTGAGGAAGATCTTCCGTTCTACAAGGAGAAGCACCCGGACGCGTAAGACCCAAGCGTTCTAGCACCTGCTAGTTTTGCACACTGAACTGCCGTTTTGAAATTTGAACGGCAGTTCAGTGCTTTTTTGGGCACTTATAGATAGCGTGTGTGGTGAAGGCGTGTTGCACCGGTTGCGGGTGCGCGTTCCACGCGATCAAATGGCCAAATAGGCTGAGAGGAGCCGGATGGCTGCGAACAAGACGCGCTGGAGCGAGGCCGAGCAGGTGGAATTCTTCTCCGGGTCGGGTGTCCTCGAGCTGATTACGAACGTATACGACGCTGGGGGTGCCCGTAAGCGTGCGGTACTCATAGAACTGCACCATCGCCCAGGTGCGGGTGTATCAGGCCTGTTCGAGGTTACTGACGCACAGGACGAGCGTGCGGAGGCGCACGGTTCACCTACGCAGAGTGCACACTTGCCCACGTTGAGCCAGTTGCCTGCGTCGCCACTGTATGTAGTTGCTACCTCCGAGATCATTGAACCCGAAGCGCCCAACGTTGTGCGCATGGCCAGTGAGCGTGGGGACTTAACTTTTTGGGAGCACCCGCATGATCCAGGCCTAGTGGGGCTCCCGCTCGCGAGTATCCCCGAGTCGGTCCAGCGCACGTGGGGAAACGGCGCGGACCTTCTTGATCTCGAAACCATTGCCTATCGCCCACTGCGCAGAGCTGTGCTGCGTGCAGTGTTTGCGCCACCCGTGGGGGATATCTTCTTGAAGGTCTTGCGCAAAGATGCAGATCTGTTGCGCCGCAAGCATGAGGTTATGCATCTCGCGGGTGTGCCCGTGCCACCCACCATCGGCCCAGTTGTGGAGGGTGTGGTGGCGCTTCCACGGGTGCGTGGAATACCGCTGGCTCAGGCAATTATGGATTCTCGCATCCGCCCGATCAGTGGGGGGCAGATCATTGCCCTACTCACGGCCTTTCCAGCGGAGATCGCGAGCATGCCGGCTCGCCCGGCGTGGACGGATCGACTGGAATGGTATGCGCATGCGGCACGCACCGCGATTCCAGCGTGGGCCGAGCGCATCGACGCGCTGTGTGACCGGATTGAGCGCGTGCTTGAAACGGCCCAGCGCGGTCCGGTGGTGCCCAATCACGGGGACTTTTATGAAGCCAACGTGTTTGTTGATAATGGGCTGATCAGCGGCCTGATCGATATTGATTCGGCTGGTCCCGGATACCTTATCGACGATCTGGCATGTTTTGTTGGTCACCTTGCGGTTTTGCCCACGCTCGATCCTAGGTATGCACACGTGCCGCGGTACGTTGACGAGTACCTTGCCGATTTTGCCCACTACCTAGAACTACATGGGATCTCTGAGAGCGGGTTGTATGCCCGTTCTGCAGGCATAGTGCTCACCCTTGTGGCTGGTGCACGCGATGAGGAGAATCCGGCATGGGAGGAGGCAGCGCAAGCACGTCTCGCTATCGCAGAAGCGCTTATGGAGCGCGCTAGCTAGGACCGCTTCTTTTTACTCTTCGCGGTCAGGATAGACAGAACCACAAGCGCCGCCCCGCCTACGGCCATGCCTAGAGCAGCCTTTGCGTTACGTGCACGGCGTGGGTCTTCGTCGTCATGTGGAAAGCCACCACCGGTCACAAATGTGGCTGCGTCGGTTGCGGCTGTTTTGGCTGCAGTACCGAACTCTTGCGCAACGTTGCGGGGATTAACACGGCCCAGCAACTCGTCCAGAGTTGCGGTGAGTTCGTCGCGTGCGGCCTGAACTTCGGGGTGCACTTCGTGCTGCTCACTCATTTGATGCCGTCCTTGATGTGGTTGACGTCCTCTTTAATCGCCTTAATAGCCTGTGCGGGTGAAGGCGGCGTGTTCTTCTGGATTGCGTTTTTGCCGACCAAAGCGAGCACACCAGCAATGATCAAGATAATGGCCGCGGTGATGAGCGAGGCGGCCCACCCGGGCAGCGCAGAATCAAGGCCTTGGAATATAGCAAAGAAGAGATAGCCAACGCCAAACAGCGCAAAGACCCCGGCCGCTGCGATCAGTCCAATACCCATGCCAGACTTAGCGAGTTTGCGTGTGAGCTCGGATTTGTAGGAGTTAATCTCGGCGCGCAGCAGTCGTGCGAACTGCTCAGAGAGAGAACCAACAAGTTCACCGATGCTACGACGCTGTGAACCGCTTGTGGATTCGGTGTTCGTTGGGCCCTGCGCGGGGGACCCGCTTGACTCGGCCATATGTAACTCCCAAGATCGATGAAACACGACGTGCACTAAGCCTACTCAAGATGTTGGGTCAGAGACTGCCCGACAACCCTAAAAGCAGTAAAAAAGCGGCTGCCCGTCCACACTAAAGCGTGGCTGGGCAGCCGCCTATTGACCTTCACAACGAAAGATCATCCAGTGTTTTGCAGGCCGGCTGCCACCCCAGAAACCGAGAGCAGCAGAAGGCGCTGTACCTCAGGATCAGTTTCGGCTTCCTGCGGTGCGTTACGCAGAGCACGCAGTGCACGAAGCTGAATTAGAGAAAGCGCGTCTACGTATGGGCTGCGCAACTTAACCGCCCGGGATAGGACTGGCTTGTTCGAAAGCAGTTCATCGCCACCAATGATGCGCGTAACCCAGGTGCGGGTCCGAGCCATTTCGTCGAGAACCAGTGCGGAAAGATCCTCACGGTCCCCGAGAGCCAAGTACTCCGAGGCGATACGGTCATCGGTCTTAGCCAGCGACATTGCGACGTTGTCGATCATGGTGCGGAAAAGCGGCCACTCAACGTAAGCGTCCTGAAGTGTTGGCAGATCACCAACCGCCTCCAACGCAGTGCCAAGGCCATACCAACCGGCAAGGTTGATTCGAGCCTGAGTCCACGCAAAGACCCAAGGAATGGCACGCAGGTCCTCAAGGGACTCTACCGAGAGTCCGCGGCGTGCGGGCCGCGAGCCCAGGGCGAGCAAGCCGATCTCTTCCATGGGCGTCACAGTGGCGAACCATGGCGCAAAGCCCTCGTTCTTGACCAACCCAAAGAAGTGCTCGCGCGATGCGGACTCCATGGTCTGGGCCGTCTGTGCGAACTTCTCCGCAGCTGCCGAGTTGCGCTGCTCATTGGACGGAGCGGAGGCCTGCAAGATTGCGCCAGCCACTTGATCCATGTGGCGGATCGCGATCTCGGGATCGCCGTAACGGGCAAAGATGACCTCACCCTGTTCGGTGAGCTTGAACCTGCCATCAACGGAGTGTGGTGGCTGCGCCAGGATCGCGCTGTTTGCCGGTCCACCACCGCGGCCCAATGCGCCACCACGTCCGTGGAAGAGCGTGAGCTCGATGTTGTTTTCCTGCGCCCACTGGTCAATTTTTTGTTGAGCACCATACAGTGCGAGGGTAGCGGCTACCGGACCCACGTCCTTTGACGAGTCCGAGTAGCCAAGCATGACCTCAACGCGTCGGCCCGTCTCTTCAAGGCGTGCCGCATATTCAGGGTCAGTCATGATTTCGTTCATGATGCCCGGGGCTGCCTGCAGGTCGTCGAACGTTTCAAACAGTGGCACCACGTCAAGAACAGGAACAGTGCCCTTTGGCCCAACGGCCGCATGAGCGAGCTTGTACACGTTTGCCAAGTCCTGCGCGGACGTGGTGAACGAGACGATGTAGCGTCCGGCGGCGCGCTTGCCATAGCGGTCCTGAATGAAGGAGATTGCCCGGAATACCTCGAGGACTTCCTCTGCCATCTCACTGAGTGGCTCGCCCGATTCCAGCTCGGCAAGTACCCGGCGGTGTACCTCGGAGTGCTGACGGCACTCCAACTCAGCAAGGTGGAACCCATAGGTTTCAACCTGCCAAATGAGGTGCTGCAGGTTCCCATATGCTTGACGACGAGCGCCGCCAGCTACCAGCGAATCCTGCACGGTGCGTAGATCCGCGAGCAGTTGCTCTGGGTCTTGGTATGCAAGGTCGGCATTACGGCGTTTGGTGGCCGAGATACGACGCGCAATGAGGAGCATCGCGTGACGGTGCGGCTCATTAGGTGACCGCTTTGCGATGTCCGCTGCTGCGTCTTCATCGGCGTTGCGTAGCGAGGCGAGAAGCGCGAGAAGTTCATCGGTTGGGGGAGTGGTGTCACCATCGAGGGTGAGGCCACGACCAACCCGAACTGCAACCTGCTCAAGGCCAAGCAGAACGTGCTCTGAAGCGATACCGGCCGCGGTGCGAGTGACCTTGGCGGTGACGTTCGGGTTACCGTCACGGTCACCACCAACCCAGCTACCTACACGCACAAATGTTGGTACCAAAGGCTTTGAAAGGCCAGCCTCAGCATTGCCCTTAAGCGCTCCGTCCATGCGTGAATACATGTTGGGAACCGCGGTAAATAGGGTGTCATCGAACGCCGCCATAACCGAGCGGACCTCAGCCTCAGGGGTTGGCTTGCTGGCCCGCAGTGGCGCAGTGCGCCACAACGTGTCGATCTCCTCAATCAAGCTGTTTTCAACCCGAGTGGCCTCGGTGCCAGCAGCTGAAAGGGACTCAAGCTCGGTTAGCAGACTCGAGATACGGCGAATAGACGTTGAGATTGCACGACGGCGTGCCTCGGTTGGGTGCGCGGTAAATACCGGGTGGAAGCGCAGCGAGTTGAGTTTTGCACGGGCGCCATCCTCACCGATCTCTTCAATGAGCTGTGCGTAAGCTTCCGCCAACGCACCATGCTTGTGCGGGAAGTGAGCTTCAAGGTCACGGCTACGCAGAGCGCGCACGCGGTGGTGCTCTTCCGCAAGGTTAACCAGGTGGAAGTAGCAGGTGAACGCGCGGGCCACCTCATCTGCTCGCTGAAGGGTAAAGGACTCAACCACCTGAACAGCGTGGTCAAATGCCTCGGTCGAGTTGCGCTTGTAAGCCTCGATGGTTGCAGTCCGAAGGCGCTCAACGTCCTCGAACAATCCTGGCGAACCGGTCTCGCGAAGAACCTGGCCTAAGAGGGTGGCAAGAAGATTAACGTCCGCGCGCATTTCCGCGGGCATCTCCTGCTCAGCCTCGAAGCGCCCAGCAGCGTCCCCGGTTTGAGTGTTCTTTGGTGTGGACATGGCTCAATGTTAGCCGTCTCTTGGCACATGCCTCAGATGTGTCCACCATTTCAACGTTCACCCAGAACATTGGCCAGAACATTGGCAGGAGAGTCAAGCTCGGTGGACGGCCTCCACGCAGCAGAGGCTTTGAGATGATGGGCACGTGAAACTTCTCGTTGCAGCACTCGAAATCGAACTCGATGCGTTCCCCACTGACCTTCAGGGATATCACCGGCTAGTCACCGGAGCTGGAAAGCTCAAAGCAACATTTGAGCTCACCAAAGCGCTGGAACAGGGCCAATACACGCAGATTGTGGTTGTGGGAACTGCCGGATCAATTGACCCCACATGCGGTGGCGGAGTGCACGAGATTGCACGAGCTATCCAACACGACGTGTACGACCTCCACGGCAACCGCGGCGCACACCTCGCGCTCGAACAGTACGTGGAAACAGGACGCCCCGGAGTGACCATCGCCACAGGAGACTTCTTTGTGCAAGACGAAGCCGAAGTCGATCAGATCAGGGCACTGGGAGCCAGCCTCGTTGACATGGAAACCTTCGCCTACATTTGGGTGGCACAGCGCATGGGCGTTCCAATTCGGGCAGCACGCGCCGTATCCGACTCCGCCGCAGACGGCGCACTGCTGAGCTTCCGCGAAAAGGTAGCCCTATGCTCACAAGAACTATGGCAATGGTTTGTGGCCGAGGGGCTGGAAACTGGGGAATCGTCGTAAATCAGCGTGCGGCGGCGCGCCGCCCACCCAAACAACTACTCCCGCGCATCAACGAGATGCTGCGCAGAAAGCACGCCGGGCAAACCGCGCCCATGGCGCGTGAACACAAGCAATAGAGCTGCGAGCACATACAGTGCGGACGAGACCGCTGGGAACGGGCTGCCCAGCAGCCCAATCGCGGCAATACCAGCAACACCACCAAGCCAACGCAACGGGCGGGTCACCACCTGCGGTAGGGCAGAGCCGCGATACCGCAACTGCACACACATATCACCAACAGACTGGCCCGTAGCAGCAATAACTACGAACCACACTGCGCTCGCGGCGCCCGTCCCAATAAGGCTCGCAATATGGCCGTGAGCCACCGCCTGGGAACTCGAGCCATCGGCGTAATAAAAACCAAGCTGGACAATCAGCGCAACCGCAAAACTGACCAGCCAAAACCCAAGCACATCACACAAAGCAGCTAGCACTCGGCGGCTACGGGTAACCGGAAGAGGCATGCGGGCCACGTCGTTGTGCTGCGCGGTGCGCAGATGCCGAGGAACAACAAACGCAACAAGGGAACCCAACAGCGCACCAGACGTGTTCGTCATCAAATCGCCCACGTCAAAGAAGCGATAGGAACACGGATACAAGCCCCACACCCCGGTCAACTGCGTCAGCTCAATCAGCAAAGACAACCCAAACCCGGTAGCCAGCGCCGTAACGACGCCGCGTTTACCCAGCACTCGCAAAAAGAACCCAAGCGGCATAAACAACAAAACATTGAATGCCAACTGTAAGAACGCAGGCTGGCGCAATAGGCTCCCGGAGGCATTTAACGCGGTCTGGAGGTCATGCACAACAGACATCGGATCGGTGATCGCCGAAACGCACTGGATCGTGTTCGGATTAGGCAGCGGAAGCAGGGTGTACACCCAGATCGCCCAAAAATAGATGAGAGCCGCCGCCGAAATGAGAAAATGCGTAAACGTTAGCCTGCCGTGACGCCGGTAAGCCACGGCAACGAACGGCACAAACAACAACACGCCAGCAGTCAGACCAATGGCAATCGCAATGAATCCAAGCGTAATTTGAGACATCACCGGCTATTTTTCCATTGGCGCGGGGCAAAGCGAAAGGCCCTCAGTTTCCCGAGGGCCTTTCTTTTGTGGCTCCGACCGGCATCGATCCGGTGACCTTTCGATTTTCAGTCGAACGCTCTACCAACTGAGCTACAGAGCCAAGACTATGAATATTCATAGCCAGCGACCCCGACGGGACTTGAACCCGCGACCTCCGCCGTGACAGGGCGGCGCGCTAACCAACTGCGCTACGGGGCCTAGATGTTGTCTATCTAGACCACTTCACAAAACTCAGCGTGATCATCTCACTGCATCGCTCTGTAAAGAGCGACCCCGACGGGACTTGAACCCGCGACCTCCGCCGTGACAGGGCGGCGCGCTAACCAACTGCGCTACGGGGCCTTGTAAGGCCAATTTTGGCAACCGTTTATACGGTCGTACCCCCAACGGGATTCGAACCCGTGTTACCGCCGTGAAAGGGCGGCGTCCTAGGCCTCTAGACGATAGGGGCTTGCTCAGACGTTAGGGCCGGGGCCGCATGTCGTTGCTCGAAAAGCATATGGGTAAACCTAAGCAAAAAGCAAAACGAATCTCTGGGAGTATTAGGCCATGGTTGAGATGAGTCTGCAGGAGTTTGAGGATGCTGTCTCCGATGCCCTAGATCAGTTGCCTGAGGCGGTCATTGAGCAGATTGACAACGTTGTGGTGCTGGTTGAGGACGAGCCGGACCCACAGACCCCCGATGTGCTGGGGATTTACGATGGAGTGCCCCTTACAGAACGTGATGGAATGTGGGCTATGGGGGCGCTTCCAGACCGGATAATCATCTATCGAAACCCTACTTTGCGGATGTGTGAATCGCGCGATGAAGTGGTGAAAGAGGTTCTCATCACAGTGGTTCATGAAGTTGCCCATTATTTTGGTATTGATGACGATCGCCTTCACGAGCTAGGCTGGTCATAGAGTTAATTCCATCGTAAAAATAATTCGTTTTGGCGTGAGACCACTGCGGTGCTCACGGCGGCTTAAGGAGACGGTGACGTATGACAGTTCTAGTAACCGGTGGTGCCGGATATATCGGTGCCCACGTAGTACGCGTCCTGCAGGAGCAGGGCACCGAGGTTGTAGTGGTGGACAACCTGTCCACCGGCCGTGCCGATCGGATCGGCGGAGCTCCTCTCGTAGAGCTTGATGTTGCCGGTGAAGGCGCTGTTGACGTTCTGACCGCCACCATGAAGCAGTACAACACCACGGCAGTTATCCACTTTGCCGCACAAAAGCAGGTGGGAGAATCGGTGGCTCGCCCCGCCTTCTACTACCACCAGAACGTCAACGGCCTCGCAAACGTGATCCAGGCTATGGAGAACTCCGGCACCCGTGATCTCGTCTTTTCCTCATCCGCTGCCACCTACGGCATGCCGCCTGTGGCCGTAGTGGAAGAAGACGTGGAGATGAAGCCGATTAACCCGTATGGCGAAACCAAGCTCATTGGTGAGTGGCTTGGCCGGGCCGCATCGCACGCATGGGGTATGCGCTTTGCCGGGTTGCGTTACTTTAACGTGGCTGGTGCGGGCTGGGATGACCTCGGCGACCCGGCGATCCTTAACCTCATTCCGATGGTGTTGGAGCGGGTGGCTAAGGGGCAGGCCCCGCTCATTTTTGGCGACGACTATGACACCGCCGATGGCACCTGCGTTCGCGATTACATTCACGTGCTTGACCTGGCTAAGGCGCACGTGGCCGCGCTCAACTATTTGCAAAACGACGAACGCACCGCGGACGTCTTCAATGTATCCACCGGCGAGGGCGCCTCGGTGCGTCAGATCATCGATGGGTTGGCTACCGCCTCGGGTATTGACATTCAGGCGGAAATTCGTGAGCGCCGCGCCGGCGACCCACCCCACCTTGTTGGCTCGCCCAAGCGCATTAATGAGGTGCTGGGCTGGCACGCTGAACTCAACCTCACCGACATCCTGAACTCGGCGTGGTCGGCTTGGCAGGCTGGTCCCAACCGCATCGAGCTGTAACGCTCGCTCCCAGCGCGGGTTTTTCTTTACGACGAAGCCCCGGCTACCAGCAAATGTGCTGTTAGCCGGGGCTTCACAGTGCCTGGATCAGCCGATTGTAGTTCAGCCTTGAGTCTTGACCGCAGGACGCGGGAGTCCCGGGTGATTACGAGTTCGTGGCCTCAAGGAACGTGAGGATCGCACGCACCCTGCGGTGTCCGTCCGGAGTTTCCGCCAGGTTGAGCTTGGTAAAAATGCTCGAGATATGGGTCTCCACCGTGCGTTCGGAGAGGAAGAGCCGGGCCGCAATCGCGTGGTTGGACCAGCCCTCCGCCATGAGGGTGAGCACTTCGTTCTCGCGGGTTGTCAGCGGGTCCAACGCGGAAATGGCGCGCGCGGAGGTTAGCAAGCGCAGTACCACCTCTTGGTCGAGCGCCGTGCCTCCGGCAGCAACTCGGTCCAGCGCCGTCAAGAAATCGTCCACATCCAGTACCCGGTCCTTGAGCAGGTAACCGATTGCACCGCCTGAAACGAGTTCGATAGTGCGGCGTGTCTCGATGTGTTGAGACAACAGCATCACGGGGGTAGGTGGGGTCCACTCACGGATCTCCAAGGCTGCAGCAACGCCTTCGTCTTCGTTGGGCATCCGCACGTCCAGCACCACGATATCTGGCTGATGCGCGCGTACTTGGGCTACTGCCGCGGGGCCAGTCGCCGCCTTGCCCACAATCGTGTGCCCGGCCGAGGCCAGCAAGGATGCAATGCCCTCTCTAAACAGCGTGGAGTCCTCGCCAATGACTATGCGCATGGCAACCTCGCTTCCACGAGTGTTCCGGTTTCGGCACTGGACTCTACGCAAAAGGTTCCGTGGATTGCGGAGACCCGGTCTGCTAGGCCTGCCAAGCCTCCCATCGGTTTGCTCTGCGCACCGCCAGTTCCATTGTCCCGAACGCTGATTACAAGATGATCGGTAACTACATTGGCCGAGATGAGGATCATGGTGGCACCTGAATGCCGTAAAGCATTGGTTACCGCTTCGGAGGCTACAAAGTAGGCGGTAGTGGCCACCACGTCTGGCACATTGGGGATCTGAACGTCTAGTTCGATCTCCCTGGGAGCCAACCTAGCTAAGCTGCCTAAGGCAGAGTCCAGCCCGTCACTCAGTACGCTCGGACGAATCCCGTGTGCAATGCTGCGAAGCTCAGAAATCGTGGTTCCTACCTCGGCAACCGCCTCATCCAACGCGGCATGAGCGCTAGGTGGCAGAGTGCCGGTGCGTTGCAGCACGCGTAGTTGCATTCCCACGGCTACAAGCCGTTGTTGGACACCGTCATGGAGGTCACGTTCGAGTTTGCGCCGTTCCTCGTACCCCGCGCGGAGCATTCGTTCCCGTGACTGCTCCACCTGGGAACGCGCATGAGTGATGAGTTGTTCCGTGCGAAGGGCCTCGATGAGAGGCGCAACAAGGGCGAGCACGGTTGTGCTGGGCACTACGCGCGTATTGGGGGACAGGACGATAGCCCCCACTAATTCACCTCTCATGCGGACGGGAATCTGCCTGTCGCTATCCACAACGGTGCTGCCGTTCAGGAAAGTCAGCCCCGTACCGGTTTGATCCGCGGACTCGTCGCTGCTGTGGCTAGCCACAGCGATCTCAATTCCCGGATCGCCGAGCGAGGACCGGAGCACATCTTGGACCTGATCTGGTTGCGATCGGCCCTGAGCTACCGCTTGAGTAAGTTCTTGAAGCATCAGGATGGCGCGACTGTTCTCTGGGTAGATCACACGTTCGATGACCTTGCGTACATGGGAAAACGCAAGAACAGCGCCCGTAACAAGTACTGCGATGACGATGGCGGCCGCCACAGGTGACCAGTCAATCAACACAGTTCCTGCTATTGCGCACACGGCCGAGAGGATGATCAACGCGCCCACTGATAGCACGTAGGCCGTAACTGTGGCGACTGCAGCGCGGTCGACATCCGCAATATCCGGCCTCAAGATCGCGATCGTGGCACACACCGGAATCGCAAGGAACATGGCAATTAGGCCAAGAATTACAAGATCCGGCCCGCCAGTGAGGAGGTAGCTCAACCAGCACAGCAGCAGAGTTCCAGGGAGGGTCATGCCGGCTAAGAAGATCCACTGAACCCGAGAGCGGTCGTCGATAATCCCACGCCGGAACCGTGCCAGCGGGGCCAGCATGCACAGCACTAACAGCACAAGGAACGCGACCAAGAGTGCTACGCCGGCAACGGTGAATAGCGGCTCGCCGGCATGCGCTTCATTGTCGGCTGCTCCACTGAGCGTGAACACCAGCGGGGTGAACACCAGCGCCCGTCCAACCCACGCCCATCTTGGCGTGAGCGGATTTCCTGACGGCACCACAATAAGAATGAGCCCCAACGGAACGTAGAGGAACATCCACAACCCGGCAAACGCACCAAGCCTATCGGCATCCAGCGAGGCCACAGCCAACGCAACAAAACCAGAGTAGGCAAGAAGCGGACCGACGGTGTGGTGCGGGCGCGCGCGAACAACAACTGCGGACAGGACCAGCGGGACGAGCGCAATCGCGATTGTGAGGCCGTGCTCCATTGGCGGCACCACTGGAAGACTCACAATGCTGCGCTGCGCCACCACGATCCCAAGGGACACGATCCACGTTGCGATAACCTGCACCGTCTCCCAGGTGGGTCTTGGGTCTGATCGTAGACCCACGCTCCCGTCCATATCTGCATCGTAGGCGCCCACCCGCACGGTTCGCATCCGTGCCAGCACGTATACAAACCTAGGCGGGCACACCGAGCAAACTCCGGTGACTGCCACGATGGCACCGGCGGTGGATCAGCAAAGAATCAAAGAACAGCATCGATCACTCCGATCGGGCCCAAACCAGGTAGGTTCTCATGATCACCGATCCATCCGTTATTACAGATGAGCAGGTTGGCGTGCCCGACCTGCGCACCGCACGATTCCGCAGAGTGGCAAGCGCGGTCGCGCTGCCTCTGGCCTTCAGCTGCCAAGTGTTGGCCAACACTATCTACGCCGTAGCTAACACGCAAAGTGGTCTGACTGACACCGGACCCGTTGCCGAGATGCTCGAAATGTATGCGCGTTACCCCATGGCTATCGCAGTTTCCTCGGTCTTGGCGACTATTGGAACGCTCGCGGTGATTCCCGGATTGCTTGCCGCACTTAGATTGGTCCGCCCTTCTCGGCCACGACTCGGGCTATGGGCGGTGGCTCTGATGATCGCCGGGTACGTGTGCTACTTTGCCATCGCGTTCTCGAACTTTCTGACGATTGGTTGGGCCAAGTTCGCATACGCCAACACCGAGATCGACATCGCTGGGGCTACAGAAAAGGTGCAGGAATCGCTGTTCCCCATGCCTTACTTTGCACTGTTTGTTGTGGGCAACCTCATTGGCACTGCGCTGTTGGCGATCGCATTGATGCGGTCATCGCACCTGCCACGGATCGCTGGAATCCTGATCCTCGGCTGGCCAGTTGGCCACATCATCAACCTGGTTGGGGTTGGGGAATGGGCGGCCGTTGCTGGCGGACTGCTGGAGGTGGCCGGCGTGGTCATACTTGCCCGGATAGCCCTGCGCACATCTGACGCCAGGTGGGTTGCACTGGGGTGAGGGTAAGGCCTACTTAACGTACTTATTGACCGCCCATGCGGCGATAGCGCCAATGGCGAACCCACCCACAAGGAACATTTTGTTCGCAGTTGCTGTGGATAAGGCATTGCCGGCAGCGGCAAATAGTACGAATAGGAAGCCGCCCATAAACCAGTTGGCCTGCTGGTGACGGCGCTGCTGCTCGAGGCGTTCTTGCTCGCTGAGCTGATTGGTGTCCTGTTCCCTCTTTTCAGACATGCTCACAACAGTACAGTGCGTACCTGCGAGTTGGCCGATAGCGGCCGGCCGTAGGCCTACAGCGCGCGGACGATGTCCTCTACGCGCTGTTTGGCATCCCCAAACAGCATGGACGTGTTCTCTTTGAAGAACAACGGGTTCTGCACGCCGGCGTAACCCACGGCCATGGACCGCTTGAACACGATGACCTTGCCTGCGTTCCACACTTGGATGACGGGCATGCCGGCGATCGGGGAGGTGGGATCGTCCTCGGCGGCGGGGTTGACGGTGTCGTTCGCGCCAATGACCAGCACTACGTCGGTTGTGGCCATCTCGTCGTTTACTTCCTCGAGCTCTTCCACAATGTCGTAGGGCACCTTAGCCTCGGCGAGCAGCACGTTCATGTGACCGGGCAGTCGGCCCGCCACCGGGTGCACGCCAAACGTCACCTTCTTGCCGTCCGCGCGCAACTTGGCGGTGAGCTCGGCAACCGGGTACTGGGCCTTGGCTACGGCCATGCCGTAGCCGGGGGTGATGAGGATGTTGGTGGCTTCCTTGAGCAGCTGGGCTACTTCTTCGGGAGTGACCTCGGTGTGGTCACCTTCCACGGCTGCGCCCCCGCCAGCCCCACTACCCGCAGCCCCAGTGGAGTCATCCGCGCCAAATCCGCCCAGGATCACGGAGATGAACGAGCGGTTCATGGCCTTGCACATGATGTAGGACAGGATCGCACCCGAGGAACCCACGAGTGCGCCCGTAACAATGAGCAGGTCGTTGGACAGCATGAAACCTGCGGCGGCCGCGGCCCACCCGGAGTACGAGTTGAGCATGGAGACCACCACAGGCATGTCCCCGCCACCGATGGCCATGACCAGGTGCCAGCCCACAAACAGGGCCAGCGCGGTCATGATGGCCAGCGGCCAGATTGATGGAGCCGCAATGAACCAGCCCATCAGCCCCAGCGAGATGACCACGGCGCCGCCGTTGAGCCAGTGGCGGCCGGGCAGGGTCA
>Ga0182744_1001841_pt1 | contig 18173 bp, 18 predicted proteins | sample eDN3rd30CKraftMG_FD_128525 | JGI IMG/M metagenome (GOLD analysis project Ga0182744, IMG submission 128525) | Enriched Miracle-Growth compost microbial communities from Emeryville, California, USA - eDNA 3rd pass 30_C Kraft MG (version 2) (version 2) ...
AAGTGAACACCTCGGAAGAAGCTCTTTTGGAAATTTACAAAAGACTGCGCCCTGGCGAGCCTCCGACCATCGAAGCCGCGACGGGATTTTTCCAGCGCTTGTTCTTTGATCCTGAGACCTATGATCTGTCCGAAGTGGGTCGTTTGAAGATCAACCACCGCTTCAGCATTCCTTTTGACGAAACTCCCGTTGAGCACAGGACCCTCACCGAGAAAGACATTCTGTCCGTGGTGAAAACCCTGATTGATCTTAAAAACGGTCAAGGCAACGTGGACGACATCGATCACTTGGGGAACCGCCGTGTGCGTTCCGTGGGTGAACTCTTGGAAAACCAATACCGCATCGGTCTGGTGCGTATGGAAAGGGCCATTCGCGAAAGAATGAGTCTTCAAGACGTTGAAACCATGATGCCTCATGATCTGGTGAACGCGAAACCGGTCAACGCCGTGGTGAAAGAATTCTTCGGCGCCAGCCAATTGTCGCAGTTCATGGATCAAACCAATCCTCTCTCCGAGATCACTCACAAACGTCGGTTGTCCGCTCTCGGACCTGGTGGTTTGACCCGTGACCGCGCCGGATTCGAGGTGCGGGACGTGCATCCCACTCACTATGGACGTATCTGTCCGATTGAGACGCCGGAAGGACCGAACATCGGTTTGATCGCGTCCTTGGCGACTTTCGCTCGCATCAATCAGTATGGGTTCATTGAAACTCCCTACCGTGAAGTGCATGACGGAAAAATCGGAGACGATATCAAGTACAAATCCGCGCTGGAAGAAAGCGGTCACTACATCGCTCAGGCCGGAAAATTCATCGAAGGCAACACTTTCACCGCCGATTTGGTGACGGTGAGGGGTGAGGGCGGAGAATACGAAGTGATCAACAAAGACAAGGTGTCTTTGATGGACGTTTCTCCCTCTCAGTTGGTGTCCATTGCGGCTTCACTGATTCCCTTTCTTGAACATGATGACGCGAACCGCGCTCTCATGGGATCGAACATGCAACGGCAAGCGGTGCCCTTGTTGAAATCCCGCGCTCCCCTGGTGGGAACCGGCGTGGAAAGACTGGTGGCCCGGGACTCCGGAACTTCCATCGTCTGTACGAATGACGGCGTGGTGGAAGAAGTCGACGCGGCCCGGATCGTGGTGCGCCGGCTGGCTAAAGGCGGCGGCCTCGGCGCCAACGTGGATATTTACAACTTGGTCAAATACCAACGGACCAACCAAAACACCTGTTTTAACCAAAAGCCGATCGTGAACGTCGGTGACCGCGTGAAGCGCGGGGACGTGATCGCGGACGGACCGAGTACGGAACTGGGTGAATTGGCCTTGGGACAAAACATCCTCGTGGCCTTCACTCCGTGGCAGGGTTACAACTTCGAGGACTCGATCTTGATTTCCGAACGTCTGATTAAAGACGACGTTTACACTTCCGTTCATATCGAGGAATTCGAATGTATTGCTCGGGACACGAAACTCGGAAAAGAGGAAATCACGCGCGATATCGCCAACGTCGGTGAAGAAGCGCTGAAGGATTTGGACAACAGCGGGATCATCCGCATCGGTGCGGAAGTGAAGCCCGGCGACATCCTGGTCGGTAAAGTGACTCCCAAAGGGGAAACCCAGCTTTCTCCGGAAGAAAAGCTCTTAAGAGCGATCTTCGGCGAAAAAGCCGGCGACGTTAGAGACACCTCTTTGCGCGTTCCCTCCGGTGTGACCGGAACCGTGATTGACGCCCAGGTGTATTCACGGGAAAGCTCGGATCGGGACGAAAGACTTCAAAGCATTCTTGAGGAAAAACGCAAGAAGCTGGAAAAGGATTTCGCGGTTGAGCAGAACGTGATCCGCAACAACGCCCTCGATAAACTCAAAGAACTTCTGATCGGAAAAACCACCAACGGTATTTTGCTCAGTGAAGACGGATCGAACAAACTTCTTGAAAAAGGTCAGACTCTAAAAGGGGAAGATCTTGAAACCATTCCGTTTGAACTTTTGAGCTACATTCCTTTGGAATCCGAACTCGAGTTCCAAACTCAAAGAATCATCGACGGCGCCAGAAACCAATTGGATGCGGTGAAGTTGGTCTTCAATGAAAAGATCGACCGCCTGTCCAAAGGGGATGAGCTGCCTCCGGGAGTGATCAAGATGGTGAAAGTTTATATCGCCATCAAAAGAAAACTCCAGGTGGGTGACAAGTTCGCCGGGCGCCATGGAAACAAAGGGGTTGTCTCCAAAGTTCTTCCGGTTGAGGACATGCCTTATCTGGAAGACGGAACTCCCGTGGACATGGTCTTGAACCCTCTGGGCGTTCCTTCGCGGATGAACATCGGACAAATTCTGGAAGTTCACTTGGGTTGGGCGGCTCTCGGTTTGGGACGTCAGATCGAAGCGGAGCTCGAGAAATTCAACGAAAAACAATCCCGTGAAAAACTGCTTCAAGTTTTCGGTGACGACGAAGATTTCGCCCAGACGATTAAGTCCGCGGACGAGTCTTCGCTGAAGAAAATGCTGGATAAAATGAAGCGCGGTGTGCACGTCGCCACTCCGGTGTTCGACGGTGCGAAGGAATCCGACGTGAAGAACCTTTTGAACATGGCGGGGCTTCCCCAGACCGGTCAGATGGTGCTTTTCGACGGACGAACGGGTGAGGCTTTCGATACGCCTGTGACCGTCGGAGTGATGTACATGCTGAAGCTGCATCACTTGGTTGAAGAAAAGATCCACGCGCGCTCCATCGGTCCTTACTCTCTCGTTTCTCAACAGCCTCTGGGCGGTAAAGCTCAGTTCGGGGGGCAAAGATTGGGAGAGATGGAAGTATGGGCCATCGAGGCTTACGGTGCCTCCTACAGCTTGCAGGAATTCCTCACGGTCAAGTCTGACGACGTGGCTGGAAGAACCCGCATGTATGAAAGCATCGTGAAGGGCGAAAACGTTCTTGAGCCGGGCTTGCCGGAATCTTTCAACGTATTGGTGAAAGAGCTGCAGAGTTTGGCGTTGAACGTGGAATTGATGGAATCGGATATTTTGACTGAGGATGTAAGTCCTGAGGCCATTGAACAAATGGAAGAGAGAGGTGACGCTTGAAAGATTTATTAAATTTTTTCGATAAGCCGAAAGATCCATTATCTTTTGACGCCGTTCGGATTTCCTTGGCTTCTCCTGAAATGATTCGGGAGTGGTCTTTTGGTGAAGTGAAAAAGCCGGAGACCATCAACTACCGCACGTTCAAACCGGAACGTGATGGATTGTTCTGCGCCAAGATTTTCGGTCCCATCAAGGACTACGAATGTCTTTGCGGAAAATACAAGAGAATGAAGTACCGCGGAGTGATCTGCGAAAAGTGCGGCGTGGAAGTCACTCAGACCAAAGTGCGTCGTGATCGTCTCGGTCATATTGAATTGGCCAGCCCGGTCGCCCACATTTGGTTTTTGAGATCCCTTCCCAGCCGGATCGGAAACCTCCTGGACATGACCTTAAAGGACGTCGAGCGCGTTCTTTACTGCGAAGCCTACATCGTGACCGATCCCATGGAAACTTCTCTTCAGGAAGGACAGGTTCTCGGTGAAGAGGCCTATCAAAACGCCCTGAACGAGTTCGGCCCCAACTTCAAAGCGCAAATGGGCGGCGATGCGATTTTGGACATGCTTCGTAAAGTGGATCCTGAATTTCTCTCCCGCAAATTGCGGATGGAGCTGAAGGAAACGAAGTCCGAAACGGGAATCAAAAAGATCTCCAAGCGGCTCAAAGTGGTGGAAGCGTTTAAAAACTCCATCAACAAGCCGGAATGGATGATGCTCGAGGTGATCCCCGTGATTCCTCCGGATCTCCGTCCTTTGGTGCCTTTGGACGGCGGACGCTTTGCGACCTCCGATTTGAACGACCTTTATCGTCGGGTGATCAACAGAAACAACCGTCTGAAACGCCTTCAGGAATTGAACGCGCCGGACATCATCATTCGCAACGAAAAACGGATGCTTCAGGAATCCGTGGACGCGCTTCTGGATAACGGACGCCGCGGAAAGACTTTCACCGGTCCCAACAAACGTCCTCTTCGCTCTCTCAGTGATATGCTGAAAGGAAAGCAAGGGCGTTTCCGTCAGAACCTTCTCGGAAAACGGGTGGATTACTCCGGTCGTTCCGTGATCGTTGTCGGTCCCTATCTGAAGCTGCATCAGTGCGGTCTTCCCAAGAAGATGGCTTTGGAGCTGTTCAAACCCTTCGTTTACAACAAATTGGAAGAAAAAGGTTTCGCCTCCACGATCAAGCAAGCCAAGAAATTGGTGGAACAAGAAACCGTGGAAGTTTGGGACATCCTTTCCGACGTGGTGAAAGAACATCCCGTGCTCTTGAACCGTGCTCCGACTCTGCACAGACTCGGAATTCAGGCTTTCGAGCCGGTCCTTCACGAAGGAAAAGCGATTCAGCTGCATCCGCTCGTCTGTACCGCTTTTAACGCGGACTTTGACGGAGACCAAATGGCCGTTCACGTGCCGCTCTCCATTGAAGCCCAAGTGGAAGCGCGCGTGCTGATGATGTCCACGAACAACATTTTGAGTCCCGCCAACGGAAAACCCATCATCAATCCCACTCAGGATATCGTGCTTGGGGTTTACTGGATGACCCGCGTGCGTCCGGGAGCCAAAGGAACGGGACATGTGTTCGGAACCATTCAGGAAGTTCTCTACGCCCAAGACATGAAGTATGTGGACCTTCAGGCGGCGATCAAGTGCCGCATTCACGGTAAGGTTCAGGAAACCAGTGTGGGCCGCGCCATTCTCAGCGACATCGTTCCCAAGGAAGTTCCTTTTGAAACGGTGAACCGCGTGATGAACAAAAAAGCTTTGGCGGAGCTCATCGATAAGTCCTTCCGACTTGCCGGAGGAAAAGCGACGGTGATTTTGGCGGACAAATTGATGGAACTTGGATTCAAGTATTCCACCAAAGCCGGTATTTCCATTTGCTTGGATGACATGTTGATTCCCGCTTCCAAAGAAAAACTTCTTCAGGAGGCCGAAGCTCAGGTTCAAGAGATCCGTACCCAGTACGATGAAGGTTTGATCACCGACGGGGAGCGCTACAACAAAGTGGTCGATATTTGGGCCCAATGCGCCGACAAAGTCGCCAAGGAAATGATGAGCCAGCTCGAAAAGCAAACTTTCGAGGTGGACGGAAAGACCGTGGAAAGCGCCAGCTTCAACCCCATCTTCGTGATGGCCGACTCCGGAGCGCGGGGTTCCGCGAACCAGATCCGTCAGCTCGCCGGAATGCGGGGACTGATGGCGAAACCTTCCGGGGAAATCATCGAGAACCCCATCACGGCGAACTTCCGTGAAGGCTTGTCCGTTTTGCAATACTTCATCTCCACTCACGGAGCACGTAAAGGTCTTGCGGACACCGCCCTTAAGACGGCGAACTCAGGATATTTGACCCGTCGTCTGGTGGATGTGGCCCAGGACATCGTGGTGAACGAACAGGATTGCGGCACGACCGAAGGGATGGAAATCCGCCCTCTGATGGAAGGTGGGGAAATCATTCAAGGTCTTGGCGACCGCATCTTGGGAAGAACGGCTTTGCAAGATGTCGTCGATCCCGTCAATGATTCCGTGATTCTTCCCGCAGGGGAAATCATCACTGAGTCCATCGTCAAGAAAGTCGAAGACGCTGGAATTGATCGTGTGATGATCCGTTCCGCGTTGACTTGTCAAACCCGCCGCGGCGTGTGCGTGAAGTGTTACGGACGCGACCTCTCTCGCGGAGCGACGGTCAACTTGGGTGAAGCGGTGGGAATTATCGCCGCCCAGTCCATCGGTGAACCGGGAACGCAGTTGACGATGAGAACTTTCCACTTGGGAGGAACAGCCTCTCGTGCGGTGGAACAGTCCGTTCACAACGCTCGTTACGACGGTAAAGTAAAATTGGAAGGCGTTCAAACGGTGGAAAACCGTGACGGACGTTTGATCGTGATGAATCGTAACGGGGAATTGATCACTTATGATTCCTCCGGCCGCGAGCGCGATCGGATGAAACTGGTTTACGGCGCCACCTTGTTCGTTAAAGAAGGGGACGAAGTGAACCGCGGTCAGAAGTTGGCCGAATGGGATCCTTACTCAAATCCCATCATCGCGGATGTTTCCGGACGGGCGAAATTCCAGGACATCCAAGAAGGGGCCACCATGGCCGAACAGGTGGATCCGGTGACGGGCTTTGCCACCAAGGTGATCACGGAGTCAAAGAGCTCCGAGATCAAACCGATGGTCTTTTTGGTGGATGAGAACGACCAAAACATCGATCTCCCCAACAGAAACATTCCGGCCCGTTATGTGATTCCTGTTGGCGCTCAGCTGATGCTGAACGAAGGTCAGGACGTGCATGCCGGTGACATCGTGGCGAAAATCCACAGGGAAACTTCGAAGACGAAGGACATCACCGGGGGTCTTCCTCGTGTGGCCGAACTCTTTGAAGCCAGAAAACCCAAAGAAGCTTCCATCGTGTCCGATATCGACGGCTATGTAACCTTCGGTAAAGACGTGAAAGGAAAGCAGCGGGTGATCGTGACTCCTGAAGTGGGTGAGCAAAAAGAATATCTCATTCCCAAAGGGAAACACGTGGCGGTTCGCGAAGGGGAGTTCGTGAGAGCCGGTGAGGCGCTGATGGACGGTCCGAGCAACCCCCATGACATCCTCAGAGTTCTTGGTGAGCAAGCTCTTGCGGCCTTCCTGGTGAACGAAATTCAGGAAGTTTATCGTCTGCAAGGGGTGGGCATTAACGACAAGCACATTGAAGTGATCGTTCGCCAGATGCTGCGCAAAGTTCAAGTGGTTGATCCCGGTGACACCAAGTTCCTGGCTGGAGAGCAAGTGGAGAAGTTTGAATTCGAAGACGAAAACAAACGCATCCTCGCCGAAGGCGGAGTGGCTGCCACCCTGGAGCCTTTGCTCCTCGGTATCACCAAGGTCTCTTTGAGCACCGAAAGCTGGATTTCCGCCGCCTCTTTCCAAGAAACCACCAAGGTTTTGACGGAAGCTGCGGTCAACTCCAAGCAGGATAGCCTTAGAGGATTGAAGGAAAACATCATTATGGGACGCCTGATTCCTGCGGGAACGGGCCTGAGCTCATACAAGAAGTGGAAGGTTCAAGTGGAGCGGGAAGAAGAGCAAACGGGCTCTTTCCTGCCTGGAATGTCCACCAGTGCGGGCGCTCCCACGATGAATTAGTTTGAGAAGGAATTTTTGAGAAAAAAGGGGCCGAAAGGCCCCTGACTATTGACGAATAAGGTCAATTTTGGTTAGGTTCTCGGGTTCGAGTGTTTGAGAAAGGGATAAAGGAATTTCATGCCAACGATTAACCAGTTGATACGCAAGCAGAGAAAAGCGCAAAAAGAAAAATCGAAGTCACCGGCTCTTGCCAGCTGTCCGCAACGTCGCGGTGTTTGTACCCGCGTATTCACAACCACTCCAAAAAAACCGAACTCAGCTCTTCGTAAAGTGGCTCGGGTACGTCTTTCCAATGGCTTTGAAGTGAACTCTTACATTCCCGGAATCGGACACAACCTTCAAGAGCACAGTGTGGTTCTTGTTCGTGGCGGTCGGGTGAAGGATCTTCCCGGTGTGCGCTACCACATCGTTCGCGGCGTCTTGGACACTCAAGGGGTGAACAACCGCATGAGAGCTCGTTCTAAATATGGTTCCAAACGTCCCAAGAAAAGTTGAGGTTGATTGAAGTATGTCTCGTCGTAAATCCGCAGAGAGAAGAGAAGTTTTGCCCGATCCCGTCTACAATGATTTGACGGTGGCTAAATTCGTAAATCGTTTGATGTGGCAAGGAAAGAAATCCGTTGCCCAAAAACACCTGTATGCCGCTTTGGATGAATTGCGCACCAAGGTTTCCGGCGAAGAGCCCTTGACGGTGTTTAAAAAGGCCCTTGAAAATGTGAAGCCGAATTTGGAAGTTCGCTCCCGTCGTGTGGGAGGAGCCACTTACCAAGTTCCCGTGGATGTGCGTCCCACCCGTCGTCTGACTTTGGCAATGACTTGGATTGTGACATACGCCCGTGAACGCGGCGAAAAAAGCATGGCCACCCGGTTGGCGGCTGAATTGGCGGACGCTTATCAAAACCGCGGAAATGCCATCAAGAAAAAAGAAGACGTTCACCGTATGGCTGAAGCCAACAAAGCTTTCTCCCACTATAACTGGTAGTTGGGGCCTCAATGAGCTCGCTCGAGCCTGAGAAGCTGGAAGAACTTAAGTACACTCGAAACATCGGCATCATGGCTCACATTGATGCCGGCAAGACCACCACCACGGAACGCATCCTTTTTTACACGGGAAAATCCCATCGTATGGGTGAAGTTCATGACGGCAACACCGTAATGGACTGGATGGAACAGGAACAGGAACGCGGAATTTCGATCACCTCGGCGGCGACCACCTGCGCTTGGAAAGATCACCGAATCAATATCATCGATACTCCCGGACACGTGGACTTCACCATCGAGGTGGAGCGCTCTCTGCGCGTTCTTGACGGCGCGGTCGCCGTTTTTGACGGAGTCAACGGCGTGGAGCCTCAATCCGAAACGGTCTGGCGTCAGGCCAACCGCTACAAAGTTCCGCGCATCTGTTTCGTCAACAAAATGGACCGAATTGGTGCGGACTTCTTTTATTCGATGGATACCATCAAGGAAAAGCTTCATGGGGCGCCGGTGGCTCTCCAGATTCCCATTGGCGCGGAGGAGCGTTTCGAGGGAATGGTCGATTTGGTCTCTCAAAAAGCCTTTCTTTACTCCGCCGACTCGGGTGAGAAATATGAAATCAAAGAGATCCCCGAAGACCTTCAGGATCAGGCGGTGGAGTGGCGCACGGCTTTGATCGAAAAGGCTTGTGAGTTTGACGACGAATTGATGAACAAATATCTCGAGGGAGGAGAGCCCTCTGAGATGGAACTGAAAAGAGCTCTCCGAAAAGGCACGCTGGCTCTTCAAATTCACCCTGTCCTTTGCGGCTCGGCCTTTAAGAATAAGGGAGTCCAACCCCTCTTGGATGCCGTGATCGATTATCTCCCTTCGCCCCTGGACGTGCCTCCGGTGGAAGGTCATGATCCCGAAGATCCCTCGAAGATCATCAAATGCAAAACCGATTTCGATGAGTCCATGGTGGCCTTGGCGTTTAAGATCGCGGCGGATCCTTTTGCGGGAAGCCTGACCTTCGTGCGTGTTTATTCCGGAGTGCTGGAAGTGGGCAAGGCCTACATGAACACCCGTTTGGGAAAACGGGAGCGGGTTCAAAAGATTGTCAAACTTCACGCGAATTCCCGTCAGGAAGTAAAAGAGCTGAAGGCGGCCGACATCGGCGCGGTGATTGGTTTGAAATTAACCGGCACCGGCGACACCCTTTGTGAGGGCAAACAGGAAGTGGCCCTGGAATCCATCACTTTTCCAGAGCCGGTCATTTCCGTGGCCATCGAGGCGAAATCCGCCGCCGACCAGGATAAAATGGTGGCGGGTCTGGCGCGTCTGCAAATGGAAGATCCTTCCTGCCGCGTGCAAACCGATGCGGAAACGGGACAAATGCTTCTTTCCGGAATGGGAGAGCTCCATCTGGAAATCCTCGTGGACCGACTGCTGAGAGAATACAAGGTGAAAGCCAATGTCGGACGTCCTCAAGTTTCTTATCGGGAGACTCTCACACAGGGAGCTTCGGGCGAGGGACATTTCGACCGGGAAGTTGCGGGAGAGAAAAATTTCGCCCGCGTGAAGTTGCGGTTGGAGCCCGGGAAAATCGGTGAAGGAATTCTTTATAAAAATGAGCGCCACACTCAAGCTCCTAAGGAGCTTCTGGCCGCCTTGAAAGCGGGAGCCGTGGAGTCTTGTGAAGTGGGTGTTTTAGCCGGCTACTCCCTGACCGGAGTGGTTATTTCCCTGGAGGGTCTGGAGCTTCGGGACAAAGAATCCACGGAGATGGCCGTGAAGGTGGCCGCCAGCCAGGCCATTCGCAACGCGCTCCTGGCCGCAAAAAGCCAGTTGCTCGAACCTATTTTCAAAATGGAAGTCTTTACTCCGGATGAGTTCACCGGTGCCGTGATCGGCGATTTGAACGCCCGTCGGGGAAAAGTACATGGAATGCACCCCAAACCCGGCGGTCAATCCATTATGGCGGAAGTTCCTTTGGCCACTCTTTTTGGTTATGCCACGGAGATCCGCTCTCTTTCCCAAGGCCGCGCGAGTTTCTCCATGGAGTTTCAAGAATACGCCCCCGTGCCTCCCAAAGTGGAAGCGGAGATCCTCCATAAACTTGGGCGTTGATCCCCATGAAAAAAGCCTTCCTCTGGTCTGTTTATTTGCTTGTCGTTGTCTTGGCGTCTTTGACGACGGAAAGACTGATCGCTTACAGCAACTGGAACCTTCTTCATGCTCCCCAATGGGTTTCCTCTAAATTGTGGATGGTTCCCTTGATGGGTTCCTGGGAATTCGTTTCTGAAAGACAGCCTGTGGCTCGAGGAGTATTGGATCTCTCCGCCTGGCATGGATACAACGAGATCACTCACGTGGATCCCGATTTGGCGAAAGAGGTCTCCCTCCGGTTTCGTCTGAAGGAAGGGGCTTATCTTTGGATTTTTTTCGATCAGAATGAGCGGCGGCGCGTGGGCATAAGAGTCAGCAGAAATTCGGACCAACCCAGCGGTCTTTACGAAGTGTCCCGTGAAGGGGAGATTTTATCGCATCAGCTTTGGGAGCAAACGGGACAGAGGGAAAATATCCTTTCTCTCCGTCAAGACCCTCTTCTCCCCCGGGCGGAGCTTTCATTGAATGGAATGAAAAGACCCCTCTCCTGGCCGACCAAGGGACGAAGCTATTTGAGTCTTCGGTCAGGGGCCGCTCAGACCCAAATACTTTCCGTCAAGGGGAGGGATCAAAAGGGAAAGACCTTTGAGGCAGGATTTTCCCCACCCCATCAGTGGACGGTTTTTGCCGGGGTGGCTGGAATCCTTGGAGTTTTTGGACTTATTTTTAAAAATAAAATCAGGTTCACTCTGGCTGGAGCCGTGTTGGCCTTTTCCAGTTACGCTTGGGCTTTGGATTACACTTATTGGTCCCGGATTTACCCTTATTCCAAGGAGATTTCTCCGGGAAAGGAGTTCCAAGAACGCCGGCTTTTGGAGCTGGAAAAGTGGCGTCAAAGAGTCTTTTCCCTGGGACAAGAAAGAGTCGGCATCGACTGGGACCAATATAAACGTGTGGCTTTTCTGATCACCCCGCAAAATAAACCTCCTCAAAAGATTCACGGGGCTTATCTGTGGTTTGAGGAGGGAAAAAAAGTAAGGGGCTTTCCCAATGGCCCGTGGACAGGTCCCTCTCGTCACCCTCTTGTTTTCTTCCTGGGGACGTCCCAACTCTATGGAACCGGGGCGAGCAGCCTGGAGCAGTCTGGAGTGGGCATTTTCCTCCATCTTCTCCATCAAAAGCTCCACCGGAAGATTTATGGATTGAACCTTAGCCAGTCGGGGGCGACGTTGAAAATTCTGTTGCCTCGCTTCCAAGAGCTTCTTAAGAGCCTGACTCCGGACGTGTTGGTGGTGAATTTAGGACACAACGACTCTTCGCAGTCCTCTAAAGATTTGGAGGCCCAAGTGGCCGTCCTTTTCAGGGAGTGTCGCCAAAGGAATATCCGAGTGGTCGTCTCTTTGGAGGGCTCTTCGAAAGAGGACGATCGGCCCTATGAGGCGCTGAAGGTTCTCAAGCAAGCGGCAACGGAAAATCACTTCTTGATTGTCGACTCCCGGGCCTTTTTCAGGAGGCCCGAGACCCTTCAGAGAGGAGTCCTTTTCTGGGATGAAGTTCATTTGACCCCATTCGGACAGAGGCTGTGGGCGGAGAACATCTTCCAGAAAGCTCCGTGGGCTTCGCTTTTGGCCGGTGCGCGGTGATTTCCCGTCTGCCAAAAGAGAGTTAAAAAGTTATAAAAAAATTTTGACATCCGGTATTCGGACCAGCATACTCGGCCACTTGCAGCCTGGATTCTTCGGCCTCAAATCCCCAAGTCGTTGTCAAGCTTGACTTTCGCGATACTGGGCTTCGATGGTCGTTTAGAAAAGGCAGAGGTGCGTCCTCTTTCTGGATAGGTATTGAATAGAGAAGGATAAAAGGCATTATGAGTATGCAAAGTCAAAAAATTCGAATCCGCTTGCGAGCTTTCGACCACAAGCTCTTGGACCAATCAACGAAGGAAATCGTCGAAACCGCAAGACGAACGGGCGCACGGGTTGCTGGTCCCATTCCTCTTCCCACACGTATCAATCGTTATACCGTGTTGCGCTCTCCTCACGTGGATAAAAAATCACGGGAGCAGTTTGAAGTGCGCACGCACAAGCGTCTTTTGGATATTTTGGAGCCCACTCAGCAAACGATTGATCAATTGATGAAATTGGATCTGTCTGCCGGCGTGGATGTTGAGATCAAGTTGTCCGTCGTATAGGGGTAAATGGAAATGAGCGAAGAAAACAAAGTGGAAGAACAAACTGAAAACACTTCCTCAGCGCCTCAAGCTGAAGGTGTGGAAATGTCCGGCCTCTATGCGTTTAAGGTAGGGATGTCGGCAGTGTATGACGAAAACGGCGATCGGATTCCCGTGACCGTTTTGAAATATGAGCCCATGGTCATTTCTCAAATCAAAACTCAGGAAAAAGACGGCTACCAGGCGATTCAAGTTGCCTTCAGGCCGGACCGGGCTTCTCAAACGAACAAGGCGACTCAAGGAGCTTTGAAAACGACCGGCTTTGAAAACGGAGCGAAATTTCGTCGCGAGTTCCGGGACATGGCCGGCGATTTCCAAGTCGGACAAAAGATTGCGGTAAGCAGCCTTAAAAAAGGCGATCAGCTGACTCTCGAAGGGGTCTCCAAGGGACACGGCTTTGCGGGTGTGATGAAACGTTGGGATTTCGGAGGCGGTCGTGCCACTCACGGTTCCGGTTTTCATCGCTCTGGTGGATCCGTCGGTAACAGAACTTGGCCGGGACGCGTGATGCCCGGGAAGAGAATGGCCGGCCGTTTCGGTAACGACACGGTAACCATCAAAAACGTTCAAGTGGTTGATGTGATTTCCGAGGAAAACGTGATTCTTCTCAAGGGCGCGGTTCCCGGATCAAGAAATTCATTGGTGAAATTGGTAAAGGCGTAAAAGATGGCAACATTAGACGTATTAAGTTGGGAAAATAAAAAAGTGGGATCGGTGGAATTGAGCGCCGATGTTTTTGAAATCCCCGTAAAGAAAGAAATTCTTCAATCCATGGTGCGCTGGCAGTTGGCCGGACGCAGACAGGGAACCCATAAGGCCAAAACAAAAGCTGAAGTGAGTGGTGGCGGTAAAAAGCCCTTTAAGCAAAAGGGGACGGGAAATGCCCGTCAAGGAAGTAGCCGTTCTCCGCTGATGCCTGGTGGAGGTATCACCTTTGGTCCTGTTCCTCGTGACTACTCCTACTCGCTCAACAAAAAATTCAAACAACTGGGTCTGAAGACAGCTCTGTCTCATTTGTTAAGTGAAGGAAAAATTTTGGTGGTGGATGAAATGACCTCCAAAGAAGGAAAGTCCAAAGAGTTGTTTGGACGCTTGTCCAAAATGGGCTTGAATAAAGCTTTGATGGTGGATTTAGAGGCGGACGTGAAATTCTCCCGCGCTTCCCGCAATTTGGCGAAGTTCCAATTCAGAACCGTGGATGGATTGAACGTGTATGACCTTCTTAAATATGAGACGGCCATTTTGACCAAAGGATCCATTCAGAAGATTCAAGAGCGTTGTGGGGTTCAATCATGAGTCAAATTATTAAGAGACCGCTCATTACTGAAAAGAATTCGATTTTAGCTGAAGCCGGCGTTTATGCTTTCGAAGTGGAGCGCAAGGCCAGCAAAACGGAAATTAAAGCAGCTGTTGAAAAATTCTTCCAAGTGAAAGTCCAATCGGTAAACACTCTTCAGTGTCGCAGCCGTTTGAAACGCACGCGCGTCGGGGTCAGCAAGCCAAAGTACTGGAAAAAGGCGATGGTGCGCTTGATGCCTGGCGAGAAGATTTCAATCTTTGAGGGAGCATAAACATGGGAATTAAGATTTCAAAACCCAGAAGCCCGGGCCGTCGTACAATGACGGGTTTTGATTTTGCGGAAATCACAAAATCAAAACCGGAAAAATCTTTGACGGTAAAACTGAGCAAAAAAGCGGGACGGAGCAATTCCGGCCAAATTTCCATTTGGCAAAAGGGTGGCGGTCATAAACGCCGCTATCGCTTGATTGATTTTAAACGGGATAAATTCGACGTTCCGGCAACCGTGGCGGCGATCGAGTACGATCCCAACAGAACCTGCCGGATTGCATTGCTTCATTACATTGATGGGGAAAAAAGCTACATCGTGGCTCCTATCGGTTTGAACGTGGGCGATCGGGTCGTTTCATCAAACTCTGCCGACATTAAGCCCGGTAACAATTTGGCTTTGGGTTCCATTCCTACAGGAACGATTATTCACAACGTGGAACTTCGTCCTGGAAAGGGCGGACAGATTGCCCGCGGCGCAGGGGCGGAAGCTACTTTGGTGGGTAAAATCGGAAAATACTGTCAGGTAAAGCTTCCCTCCGGAGAAGTGAGACAGGTTCTCTCCATTTGCCGGGCGTCCATCGGTCAGGTGGGCAACACGGACAATGAAAACATCAGTCTTGGAAAAGCGGGCCGCAGCCGTTGGAAAGGCCGTCGTCCTGTGGTGCGTGGTATGGCGATGAACCCGATCGACCATCCTCTCGGTGGGGGTGAAGGCGTCGGAAAAGGACACCATCCGGTCACTCCTTGGGGTAAAGCCTGTAAGGGAGCTAAGACTCGTCACAATAAGCGCACCGATAAAATGATCATCAAGCGTCGTAGCGCGAGAAAACAAAGGAAATAGGGAGTAAGACGTGGGTCGTTCGATTAAAAAAGGTCCTTTTATTGACCATCACTTGGAAAGCAAGATCACCAAGGCCGTTGAGACTGGCGACAAGAAAGTTATTAAAACTTGGTCTCGCCGCTCCACCATTTTACCGGAAGCCGTGGGTCTGACTTTCGCCGTTCATAATGGAAGAAAGTTTATTCCGGTTTATGTTTCCGAAAATATGATCGGGCATAAGTTCGGAGAATTCGCGCCAACGAGAACTTATTCAGGTCACGCTGATAAAAAAGCCGCTCCCAGTGCGCCGGCTAAAAAGTAAGGAATGACGTCATGGAAGTGAAAGCTAAATTGAGTTTTGCGCGTATCGGAGCCCAAAAGGCACGCCTCGTGGCGGACCTGGTTCGCGGAAAAGATGTGAATGAAGCCGTTAAGATTTTGACCTTTTCCGAGAAAAAGGGTGCCCGCCTGATGAAAAAACTCATCGAGTCTGCGGTGGCCAATGCGGAAAACAGAAAGGTCATTGATTTGGACAATTTATTCGTAAAGTCCATTTGGGTCGACATGGGACCTTCCATTAAAAGGTTCCGCCCTCGCGCTCAAGGCCGGGCTTTCATGGTGAAAAAGAAAATGAGTCATATCAATGTCGTTTTGGACGAGAAATAAGGAAGGTTGATTCGTGGGACAAAAGGTTAATCCAATTGGATTCAGAGTCGGAGTGATCAGAACCTGGGATTCTCGGTGGTATGCCAAGGGTCAGCAGTACATTGATAACTTTAAAGAAGACTACAAATTGCGCAAATTCATCAAGACCAAATTGAAACACGCCGGTGTGGCGAAGATCGAGATGGAACGTGCGGCGAATAAGATCAAGGTGATTATCTCCACTGCCCGTCCGGGTGTGGTGATCGGGAAAAAGGGAACGGGAATCGACGCTTTGAAGGCGGACATTCAAAAACTCACCCCGAATGAAGTTTATGTGAACATTCAAGAAGTGCGTAAGCCCGATGTGGACGCCCAATTGGTGGCTGAAAATATCGCCCTTCAATTGGAAAAACGGATTTCCTGGAGACGGGCTTTGAAGAAGGCTCTTGCCGCCGGCGTGCGCGGCGGCGTTCGTGGAATCAAGATCCGTGTGAGCGGTCGTCTTGATGGCGCGGAAATCGCCCGTTCTGAATGGTACAACGAGAAGAGCGTTCCTCTTCACACCCTCAGAGCGGACATTGATTATGGAACCGCCGAAGCTCTGACGACCTATGGTTTGATCGGCGTGAAAGTTTGGATCTATCGCGGGGATGTTTATTCTGCGCGCGAGATTGAGGAGGCAAATCGTGTTAAGTCCTAAGAGAGTCAAGTGGAGAAGGCAACATCGGGGTCACTACGGAGGCTTTGCGACTCGCGGGAACTATCTGGCATTCGGTGATTTCGGACTCGTTTGTTTGGAAGCCGGTCGGTTGACTTCACGTCAACTGGAGGCGGGCCGTATTGCGATCAGCCGCTCTGTAAAGAGAGGTGGAAAGCTTTGGTTGCGTGTATTTCCGAACCGTCCGATCACAAAGAAACCGGCGGAAACACGGATGGGATCCGGTAAGGGAAATCCCGAATACTGGGTGGCCAAGATGCAGCCGGGCCGTATTATTTTTGAAATGAACGGAGTGACTAAAGAGCAGGCTCAGGAAGCCTTCCGGTTGGCGGCTCATAAACTTCCGTTTAAGACCAAGTTGATTGCGAGGGATTGAGCATGAAGTACTCAGAAATCAAAGATTTAACCGTTGATGAGTTGGTGAAGAGAAAAGCGCAGATGACGGAAGAACTTTTTGTCTCCCGGATGAAGCATTCTCTGGGCCAATTGGCCAACCCTCTTGAGGTCCGTTTTGCGAGAAGAAATCTGGCGAAAATCAACACGGCTTTGGGAAGTAAACTCAGCGAGAAGAAGGCGTAATTGGAGAAAAATATGGCTGTAGAGAATAAAGAAAATCAGAAAGCTCGCGGACGTAAGAACGAAGTCATCGGTCAGGTGGTCAGCGATAAAATGGATAAGACCATCTCCGTGTTGATTTACAGAAAAGTTCTCCATGCGAGATATAAGAAGTATCTGAAGAGAACCTCTGTTTTCAAAGCTCATGATGAAAAGAATGAGGCGAAAGTGGGAGACAAGGTTTCGATTCGTATGAGTCGTCCTTTGAGTAAAACCAAAAGATGGACTCTGGTGTCCGTTGTCGAAAAAGCCCAAGTAGAAGCTTAAGAGGATTAAAAATGGTTCAAATGCAGACACGACTTAAAGTCGCAGACAACTCGGGTGCAAAAGAAGTTCAGTGCATCAAAGTTCTTGGCGGGACGAAGAGAAGATACGCCTCCATTGGAGATGTGATCGTCGTTTCCATCAAGGACGCAATGCCCAACTCCAAAGTGAAAAAAGGAGACGTGGCCAAGGCGGTGATCGTTCGCACCATCCATAAGCTTCGTCGTCCGGACGGCAGTTACATCCGTTTTGACGATAATTCCGCTGTTTTGATTAACAATAACAAAGAGCCGATCGGGACGCGCATTTTCGGTCCGGTGGCCAGGGAACTCAGAGCAAAGCAATTCGTGAAGATTGTTTCTTTGGCTCCTGAGGTCTTGTGAGGTTGAGATGGAAATCGAATTAAAGAAAAAATATAAAGAAGAGATCTCGAAGACCCTGCTGAAGGAATTGGGCCTTAAGAGTGTGATGCAGGTTCCGACCTTGAAGAAGATCGTGATCAACACCTCTCTTTCCGAAGCGGTGAGAAACCCCAAGGTTTTGACCAAGGCGGTGGATGAACTCACGGCGATCACTGGGCAAAAGGCCGTGATCACCAAGTCCAAAAAGGCGATTTCAAACTTCAAATTGCGTGAAGGAATGCCTTTGGGAGCCATGGTCACATTGAGAAAAGACAGAATGTGGTCTTTCATGGAAAGATTGATTCATCTGTCTCTTCCGCGCGTAAGAGACTTCCGCGGTCTTTCCCCTAGAGGATTTGATGGACGCGGAAATTACAACATGGGTCTTAAAGAACAAATTATTTTTCCTGAAATCGACTACGACAAAGTGGAAACGGTTCGTGGGATGAACATCACAATTTGCACTTCTGCGGAAACAGACGCGCAGGGAAAAGCTTTGCTGGAAGCAATGGGCTTTCCGTTTAGAAAGAAATAGGGAGAGGCTTTTAGATGGACACTATTGGAGAATTTTTAACCCGTATCCGTAACGCTGGAATGGCTAAGCACGAAAAGGTGGACATTCCTTCCTCAAATGC
>Ga0182744_1001844_pt1 | contig 18158 bp, 16 predicted proteins | sample eDN3rd30CKraftMG_FD_128525 | JGI IMG/M metagenome (GOLD analysis project Ga0182744, IMG submission 128525) | Enriched Miracle-Growth compost microbial communities from Emeryville, California, USA - eDNA 3rd pass 30_C Kraft MG (version 2) (version 2) ...
ACTGAGCTCATGGCACTTTTATTAGAAGCAACAGAAATTAAGCGATTGTGGCCAGAAAATAATCGTGCATTGAAACGCTTTGAACCTAAATATGGACTCTATACCTATGAGGATCAAAATGGTTATCATAGACTCGCTATTAACAAACATCAAAAATTTCAGAAAGCCTGTTTATCGTTCACCCATATCAGCGATGCATATAATCAAGTCAGCAAGCTCTTGCACAAACATCAATTATGTGCTAAATTATGCGGTTTACAACAAACAAAACCAGGATGTTTGGATCAACAACAAGGTAACTGTCATGGTGCCTGTATCGGCATTGAACCTGCCAGCGTCTATAACCTACGCGTATCAGAAGCGCTATCAACATTATCTTCCAGTTTACCTTCTTTTTATTTAATAGATCAAGGTAGAACAATGAGCGAACGAAGTTGTATTTGGGTAGAAGAAGGCAGATTATATGGCATGGGTTATTTAGACATCGATGTAATAGAGAGTGGGCCAAACGTTATAAAAAAACAACTAACTCTTTATCCTTCTTCACATTACATGATGCAACTGATTATGCATTACATCGAAAAGCATCCTCACCATGTTACTTGGCTTCATGGTATATAATCATTCCACCATTTGATATTTGCGACTTACCGAATCTAAATTCAAAAAAAAATACCATATGTAATGAAAAATACGTACTTTACATGGCAACTTATTAAAACAATACTATATTAAACGGATTTTATATATGGATTTAACAACCGACAGTTTCCTAGAAAATGTCAAAAAAAGAAATGAGGGAGAGCCAGAGTTTTTACAAGCAGTAACCGAAGTAGCAGAAACGATCATACCTTATATTCAGCAACATAAACCTTACAGAGAAGCCAAAGTATTAGAACGGATTGTTGAACCGGAACGTGTGATCATTTTCCGTGTTCCTTGGTTAAACGATAAAGGTGAAGTAGAAGTAAACCGTGGTTTTAGGGTACAGATGAGTAGTGCGATAGGACCATATAAAGGTGGACTCCGCTTTCATCAATCTGTTAATTTAAGCGTACTGAAATTTTTAGCGTTCGAGCAGGTTTTTAAAAATAGCTTAACAGGCTTGCCTATGGGAGGAGGGAAAGGTGGATCAGATTTCAATCCAAAAGGGAAATCTGACAACGAAGTAATGAAATTCTGTCAAAGCTTTATGACAGAACTTTATCGACATGTAGGTGCCGATATGGATATCCCTGCAGGAGATATTGGTGTGGGTCATCGTGAGATAGGCTACCTTTTTGGCCAATATAAGCGGATTAAGGGTGAGTTTACGGGCGTGCTAACAGGCAAGGGCTTTGAATGGGGAGGAAGTCAGATTCGACCAGAAGCAACGGGTTATGGTCTCATTTATTTTGTTGAAGAAATCTTAAAGCGTAGAAAAGAGACCTTATCTGGGAAGAGAGTTGTCATTTCTGGCTCAGGCAATGTAGCACAATTTGCTGCAGAAAAATGTATAGAAGAGGGCGCGAAGGTACTGACGCTTTCAGATTCCAATGGCTATATTTATAATGCTAAGGGCATTGATCTGGAGGGATTGGCCTATATAAAGCAACTGAAAAATAGAGAGCGCGGCAGGATAAGCCAATATGCCGTTAAATACAATTGCGATTATTTCGAAGGTAAAAGACCATGGGAAATTCCTTGTGACATAGCCTTACCAAACGCCACCCAAAATGAATTAGATGGTGATGATGCTGCTACCTTAGTAAAAAATGGTTGCTTTTGTGTAGCCGAGGGAGCCAATATGCCCTGTACGCCAGAAGCGATCGTTGTTTTTAATCAACATCAAATTTCATATGCTCCAGGCAAAGCAGCCAATGCTGGCGGTGTAGCCGTATCTGGATTGGAAATGTCTCAAAATTCATTAAGGTATGCTTGGACTCGCGAAGAAGTAGATAAAAAACTGAAGCAAATTATGCATGATATTCATCAACTATGTGTTAAATATGGTAAAGATGAAAATGGATATATCAACTACGAGCGCGGAGCTAATATTGGAGGGTTTGTAAAAGTAGCAGACGCCATGTTAGCGCAAGGTTTAGTATAACTGACAGAATGGCCGAAAAAAAGAGGCGTCGTGTATTTTATTGTTCGATCACGACGCCTTATAAACGGCTAGTACTCATCTTCATTAAAAAGGAAATCGTCTTTTGTGGGGTAATCCGGCCATACCTCTTCTATACTTTCATATGCCTCACCATCATCTTCCATTTCATTCAGATTCTCTAACACACCTTCTGGCGCACCAGAACGAATAGCATAATCAATTAATTCATCCTTTGTTGCTGGCCAAGGAGCATCTTCTAGATGCGACGCCAATTCTAATGTCCAATACATAATTCTTCCTTAATACTTTTATACAACTTATTTGTCATAAAAATCAAAAACGCAATAAACAAAAATTGAACCAAACGAAGTAATTCAATGTCTTTTTTTATATCGTTTATAAATATTGGCCCGAATATAAGATATTGTAAACAATTTTGAAAGTACAAACTTAACTCTGTTTCAACTGTTGTTTTTTTGATTGGACGATTCCAAACAGATCATATATATATAAAACTATGAGAGCAATTTGGACAGGAGCAATAGGCTTTGGCTTGGTGAACATTCCCATTAAATTATTCAGCGCTACTCAAGACAGTCGACTGGATTTTGATATGCTTGATCGCAAAGATCACGCAAAAATCAAATATCAACGTGTTAATGAAAACACCGGCAAAGAAGTAGACTGGGACCATATTGTAAAAGGCTACCTTTTGAATGATCAATACATTATTCTCGAAGATACCGATTTTGAAGAAGCAAGCCCCGAGAAAACAAAAATGATCAATATTCAATCTTTTGTAAAGGAAAAAGATGTAGATAGCATGTATTTCGAAACCCCATATTACATTGAGCCTCAGAAAGGCGGGCAAAAAGCCTACCATTTATTGGTAAAAGCGCTTAGTAAAGCTGAAATGGTTGGATTAGCTACTTTTGTTATGCGAGCAGGGGAGAACCTCTGCATGATTCGTGCAAAAGACAACATGCTTGTTTTAAATAAATTGCGTTTTGAAGAGGAAATCCGATCGCCGGAAGATTTGGAGATTCCAAATAATATAAAGCTTACAAAGGCTGAAATGGATATGGCGCTCGAACTCGTGAAGCACCACAGTACAACCTTTAATGTAGAGAATTACAAAGATGAATATAAGGGAGAATTGCTAAAGATCATCAAGGAACGAGCAAAGGGTAAACGACCAAAAGTACGTAAAATGAAAGTAAAGGCTACTCGTACAAACGACCTATTGGAGCAATTAAAAGCAAGTTTGGGTTGATGGTTGAATTGATGAGTAAAACGCTTAGTTAACTAAAGCAATAAAGTGTCAATCCGGTGAGCCCGAACAAGTTGTAACGACTCCGACCAAGTAAACACCGTAAACACGCCATCTTGCGAAGCAACCAAGGCCATGGCCTCTTGCTGGTCGTGAACAAATTGAGCAGCAGCCAAATGCCTAGTACCACCTATTTTTACCGGATCAACAACCGTGATATTGTCACCAATAATAGGTTCACTGATCATTACTTTTGACACTTGTTCATTTCGCATGTCTCGGCCTACTTTAGCACCGAAAGCTAAAAGTTCATATGTCCTTGTGATGATAGTAGCACCATCTATCGCTGTAAAACCACCTATAATATCGATCATCTTCAATAATTGCTCTTTCATCTTTTCGGGTTGATTGTCGAGCGGGGTATGTATCAAATCTGCCAACGCACAGTATACCGGATCAATCACATATCCCATGGGATGTACAATAGAATTTTGCCATTGACCATCTATCGATGGAACTACCAAAAGCAGTCCACCTCGACCATGGCGACGCATAGAAACAGCTAGCTCTACCAAGATATGAACAGGCTCATTAGCCCCGGTAAGAAAGGGTAATCCTAGCAAAGAGCCTAATATATCGGGATAATCTGTCAGGCCTAAATTTTGCTCTTCAACCAATTTAACTTGATCACCCTTTAATATGGCCACGTTAATAAATTTACCGTATCCTTCATGTTGCTTATGTTTAACAACCAACAACCCGGGTTCAACAACCTCCAAAACCATACACGCATCTGGAATACGGTGGATAGTCCCCCAAATAAAAATATTTTTATCATCATACCAAACACCTAAGTGCACTCCTGGTTGAATCACCGCAGGCGATAATTTAACTAATGCATGAGGGGTAAGCCTTATTAAACTGGCAAAACAGAGCGAATGCTTCGCCTGATTCAGGGGTATCAAAGCCATTGAAATTTTAGGTGAATGGCCTTCTTCTTTCCTCAAACTACTCCAAAATGCCGCATCCACAACGGCTTCGATGATGTTAGCAGGAAGTAAATCATTTTTGTATGCGTACGCCGAAAAATATTCTTCTAACGTAGCCGATACCATTTTTGCAGCTAAATAAGTCGTCTCCGAAATCATATTCAAACTTAGATAAAAATGAAGAAAACACACAATTCAAATCATTCGGTGTTTAATATTAAAAAGATGCATATGATAAAACGACTTTGTTATTGGAACCTATTATTCCTTTTGTTCTTGCTCCTGGTTAACTGCCATGGCAATAAAGGTACCCGAACCCCAGAACATATTACAGAAAAAGAATTTCCAAAAATTGACCGCTACAAAGATGGCTATACGAGTATGGCCATAAAAGGGAATGACACGGCCCTCCATCATTTCAAAAGACAGTATACGGCTCAACAACAGCACATCATTCTAGCACTCAATCGCGTAGATTTCAATAACGTGCCGCAGGTAGATTCATTGATTATTCCCGATTCGGTGTGGTCAGAAATCAACAGTTATACACCTTTCCCTGAAGAGGTAAAGGCACTTCAGCCCATAGATAAAATGGTATTCTTTGCCTATCCCATTCAGGCATTTGCAGCTTATGAAAATGGGCACCTTGTTCGGTGGGGGCCAAGTAGTATGGGTAGTAAAGCACATCCCACCAAGACAGGTCTTGCCTTCACAAACTGGAAAGCAGAGGAACATGTTAGTACGGCAGATGATGAGTGGATATTGAAATGGAACTTTAATATCCACAATAAAGAAGGAATTGGTTGGCACCAATATAGTATGCCAGGTTATCCGGCATCGCATTCTTGCTTGCGTCTATTAGAACTCGATGCCAAATGGCTATACGATTGGGCGGATGAATGGATAGTTGAAAAAGACCAACATGTATTGGCAGAAGGAACACCGGTGATTGTTTTTGGTGCATACCACTATGACGAACAACCGCCTTGGTATAAACTATTGAAAAACCCGAGAGCAAATGATATTTCAGAAGAACAATTGACTACCGAATTGCAACCTCAATTGACTAAAATACAGCAGGAACAAGAAAATAGAAAGCAAGTGGTCTCTTCTAAACAAGATTCTATTCAATAGCGCGTATAAGAACCACTTAAAATGATAATCGTCATCCCGACCGTGGTCGAGATGACGATTTTTGATTGAGGCACCTCAGAATGAATGGAACTATTCATTTGGGTGCTTTGTTAAATCGGGAGTGAATTTCCAAATATCATCAAATGGAGTGCTACCGTTTCTTCCCCCAACGACATAACCTACGCCATTTGCCGAAAAACCGATGGCTTGTTGTCTAGAGGAAGCACCATCGATGGTGAAATCGTCGTGCTCGATCCAGTAATCAACTGAAGGATCATACCGCCAAGTAGAGCTCAATATCGAACTATTGGTTCCACCCGTTATAAAACCGTAATTACCAATCACAAAGACCGCAGGAAAATTTCGACGCAAATCATACGTATAATCATCTGTTCGGCCGCTAAGTGGTTCTTTAGATGTCCAATTCTGGCCATCAAAGGCATAAAAGCTAGAAACATATGACTTATTATTGGTCCCACCACCCAGATAGGCTACGTTGTTAATAACAAAGCTAAAAGCAAAACTTCTTTTTTCCGGTGTACTATTTACTTTCGTCCAGCTATCGCTATTGGGAGAATAGGTGTAAAAATCGTTGTAGTCTTGGGCATCCACATCTTGTCCGCAACCAACATAAGGTACGTTATTGATAACAAAGCTGACCGCTCCGTATCGGGCCGTACCAGGAAAAGGTGCCATGGGAGTCCAAGTGTCTTGTTGAGGGTCATATTCATAGAAGTCATTAAACATCTTCGTCCCATTCGTACCTAAACCTACATAACCCTTTCCGTTGATAACAAAAGCCACCGCATTGTTACGTGCTTCTCCCGGAAAATTGGCTCTATCTGTCCATGTAGCAGTTCCGGTATGATAAACCCATGTATCCGTAAATCGGGTACTACTCGTTCCATAACCCGTGGTAATATATACATCGTCATTAATAACGAAGCTGGCCGCCCCGCTCCGTGGGAGCCCATCAAAATCTACACCACGTACCCATTCTTCATTATCATCGTCTTCCTGATCTTTACTACAACTGGCTGCAGTAATCAGTACAAGAAACATCATGGTCAATTTAATAAATCTAGTTTTCATTTTATTTTATTTAATATGTAGTATATAATATGCGTAGTTTAATAGCAGGTACATCATCGCCTTTTCCAATAAGTAAGCGATCTACTTTAGTAAGTAAATCACTCACCGGGATGGTTAGATACAAAGAACTTTTTTTATCATCCATTGCTCCTCGAAAATTGCTTACATATTCCGTTAAATTGAATGTATACCTTCCATTTTGCACACCTCCGTTTACATCTTGTACTAAGTAAGCGGTTTGGGTAGTACTTTCATAGCTGCTAGTAAGCAGTGATTTTGGCACTCCGTATTCATCTGCAAGCATTAAATTAAGGGAGGAGGGGGGAGTATAATAACTGTGCGAGCTCGTGGGTGTTTCAATAGTAAGCTCTGCTTTATTGATAATGATCCCGTTTCGATTAACAAACTCATGAAGATAAGGGAATTGAATTTTAGTCACCAAACCGCTTAACCCTTGCAACATTACCTGTTGTCTTGTTGCTGTACCCGACAATTCACCTTCTGTATCAGCCTCTAATGTACGGATGATGCTTTGGCTACGATCTATCTGCAGACTATTAAACTGATACGTATGATCATCTACCTTCATCTTCAAGCTTTCTTGTATCTTTTTTCCATCCGTATCGCGCGTATAAGAGTAGTAGATGTTCATGAGGATAGAATCGGTAGGAAAGGCTGTCAAGACAGATGTTTCGTTAGCCGGAATCAAGACAAAACCTTTTATATATTCCAAAAACTCCTCTGAATTGGTGACTTGCGTACTACCGGTTTTCACCTTGGCCCATAGCTCTTCTCCAAAGGTTGGATCCATTTTAATAAACACGGTATCTGTTTTGCTGGTAGGTTTTGGTTTAAAATAAGCTGTACCTAAAGGATGGGTATCATAGCGAAATGTATTATTTGTAAATAACGTGGAACCACTACCAAACACAGGTTGTTCGTCCTCTTCCCAAGCATTGGATTCATCAATAAGTTTGATCTCTTCTGTTACCCGATGTAGGGTAACAGATTGGGTTAAAGTTGTATCACCATAATAATAACCCTGATAAGGTAGAGCAAGCGATATCGAATCGAAAACGGCATCATCCGGCAGCGTCACATTATTAATGGCCGAATTTCCGATCCGAAAATAGCTGGAGGCTTTTAAATGACCTGTTGCCTCATCCGTCATTTCGCCCACCAGCATGATTCCCTTCCCGTTAGCGGGTAATGGATCCAGCTGATACGTAGCAGTACGAACAGTAATGCTATCCGTAATTTCGGCACCAATATCATCGTTCGTATTATTTAAACTAATTGATCCCTCTTTCGTACATGATGATAAATAGATAACAGACAAAATCAGGATGAAAAATTTGTTTTTTTGTATGATCATAAATGATAAGATTATCAAAAAGCCCAAGCAAAATCTAAACGTACTTGCTCAACTCAGGCAAAGGTGTACAGGAATAGTGTTAATTACTGTTACATATTGTTAAAAATAGTTAAGCCTAATCCATGGAACCTGAGTTACACTTAATTTTGTCTCATTCACATCAGGCACCTCTAAAAATCAAGCACTTTTAGAGGTGCCCATAACTTAAGATGCATGTCTAAACAATACCGTTACTTGTTGGGATTAATTGCGCTGGCTTGTGTAGTAACCATTGTATTTCAATGTTTTTGGCTCGTCGGAAATTATCAACATGAAAAGGATAATTTTATAGCTTATGCAGAGCGATTACTTTTCGAAAGCATGCAGGAGCAACGCGAGCTGCAGTTTCGGGCGGCATACCCCGAGGCTTATTTGGCCTTACAAAAAGGTGACCTTCCCCAAATAGGGCAATCGTTCTATCATCATGTCGATGGAAAAGATCGGGTAGCTACACTTGCAATAAGCGGTATGCCTGCAACAGATATAGCTGCTATCCATGATACGGTTCATCAGGATTCGCTCCGACTGCAGCATGTACTTCCCACGGCTTTTATGCCCATTGATTTTCATGCGCTACAAAAAAGATATCAGGAAAAACTAGGTTTAGATCTACAAGATGTGTTTTTCCTAGATACATTACATGTGAAGCGCGAAGAATTCTCCAAGGTTACTATAAAAGGAGCAAATAGAAGAACATTGCCCGCTATGTCTATGAAAGGTACACTAACAGGGCCTATCCTCGATGTTTCTGTGCGTACTGAACCTGAACAAAGCGGCCCATTACGTAAACATCATTTTTCGATGCCTTTCTTCGGAAAACCAAATCCAAAAGTGCTGGCCCATTTCCCTACACAAGCTGCCACCATGATGCTCGATCCTTCTAAAGATCTTTTTCTCTCCTTATACTTAAAAACACCTACCTGGTGGATATTGAAACATCTTGCTTGGGCGCTCCTTTCTTCATTTTTGCTCACTAGCCTGACCATTGGCTGTTTGGTTTATTTACTTTACACCATTTTCAAACAAAAGAAGCTGGCCGATATTAAAAACGATTTTGTAAACAACATGACTCATGAACTAAAAACACCGCTGGCCACGGTATTAGCGGCTACAGAATCATTGCAGCAGTTCAAATGGAAAGATCATCAGCAAAAAAAAGCCGACTTATACCTTCAAATGACACATCGATCGGCTACTCATCTATCGAATCTCATCGATCAAATTTTGCATCTTGCGGTAGGCGAAAAGAAAGGCATGCACCTTCAACCCGAACCTGTAGATACCAATAAGTTATTACATCAATTGATAGAAACACATCAATTGATCAATCAACACCAAATTACCTTATTGATAGAAGAAGAGGTACCCCTCATCAACGTGGATAGGATGCATATGGTCAATGCTGTTAATAACCTATTGGATAACGCTATTAAATATACTATTGAACCAGTCAGTATCCGCGTAGTCAGCAAGATGATGCATAACCAGTGGGTATTGAGCATTACCGATAATGGCATTGGTATCGCTTCTGCTGATATTAAACAAATTTTTCAACCTTTTTATCGGGTACCCACCGGCAATATCCATCGTGTGAAAGGTTTTGGTTTAGGCTTACATTATGTGAAACAGGTTATTGCCCAACATAGCGGACAGATTGCAGTTGATAGTACCCTTGGTAAAGGCACTACCTTTACTATTTATTTACCCTTGAGTATATGATATCCCTTTTATTAATAGAAGACGAACTCGATTTGGGGCTTATTATAGCCGATAATTTACGTTCAGCCGAATTTGAGGTCAGTCATTGTTTGGATGGCGAACAAGGCCTTTCATTGTTTTACCAGTTAAAGCCGGAAGTGATTATTTTAGATGTCATGCTTCCTGGTTTGGATGGCTTTGCCATCGCAAAAAAAATACGTGAAAAAGATTCGGAAACCCCCATTTTATTTCTAACCGCGCGTACCCAAACGGCCGACGTGGTAAGTGCATTCGAATTGGGGGCAAACGACTATCTACGTAAACCCTTTAGTTTAGAAGAATTAAAAGTTCGGATCAATGCTTTAGTGCAGCGCAATCAGTGGCAAAATCAAAAACGCTTCTTACCAATAGGTGATTATGCCATGGACTGTATGCGCCAAACGTTGAAGCATAAAGATGGTCAGGAAATCAATTTGTCTTTTAGGGAGTGCGAGCTGATAAAAATGCTTTATGAAAACAAAAACAAAGTGATTCATCGACAAGACATCATTCACGCAGTATGGCCACACGATCGCTTTTTTACAGGGAGAAGCCTAGATGTATTCATTAGCCGGATCCGAACATATTTACAACAGGATAATCGCATTTCCATTGTCAACATTCGGGCAGTAGGTTATAAGATGATCATTTAATCCAATCAGCTAAGCCCACTGATCTAACAACCTTTTGAACGATTCTTTGTATAAATCGCCTACTGGTATCTCTGTTGATCCAATATGCACGCTATTTCTTCCTAGGGCATCTATTTTGTTAATAGCAACAATAAAAGAACGGTGTATGCGAAGAAAATTCACCTCAGAAAGACGCTCTTCAATACTCTTTAAGGTGGTTAATGTAGTGATAGCCTGTTCCTTTCCTACGAGATGAATCTTAACATAATCTTTAATAGACTCAATATAAGTAATATCATTTAAATCAATCCGAACCAATTTATAATCTGATTTAACGAAGAGATAGCGTTCCTTTTCATGGTTATCATGATCGATAGTAGCCGTTTCTAACGATTCAAAATAGCTTTTTGCTTTATTGGCTGCTTGCAAAAATTCATGATAATTAAATGGTTTTAATAGATAATAAAGCGCGTCAACTTGGTAACCTTCTATCGCGAACTGATTAAAAGCTGTTGTAAAAATAATTCTACATTTATTTTTCTGGTTTGATTGTGCCCATATTTTTGAAAACTCCATTCCCGTTAACTCAGGCATATAAATATCTAAAAATATGATTTGAATAGGAAGTGTGTCTAGTGCTGCTAGCGCTTCTACCGCATTACCATAAGAGCCAAGGAGATTTAAAAAGGGAGTTTTCTTAATAAAGCTGCTTATTAAACCCAAGGCCAACGGCTCATCATCGATTGCAATGCAATTCAAGGTCATGATAATTTCAGTGTTAAATTAACTTGATACAGGGTATCATTAGCCACTTTATTAATAGTTAAATGATGTCTTTCGGGATACAACAAATTCAATCGTCTTTTTGTGTTCTGTAAGCCTATACCACTTCCTTCTAAAGAAGTGCTTTTTTTTTCTTGTAAAGTATTGCTTACTGTAAAGTGCAATGTTTGATCTTTCACAGACACCTCAATCCGTATTTCACTTGTCTTTGTTGCACTAATACCATGTTTGAAGGCATTTTCAACAAAGGGCAACAGCAACATAGGTGCTATTTTATAATCATGAGATAAAACAGGTTCTGTATAAATTACATGGTTATTGGCCTGCAATCTCAGCTTCATCAGCTCAATGTGATCTTTCAAAAATTTCAACTCTTGTAACAAACTGGTTTCATTTTGCGCTGTTTCATATAATAAATAACGCATCATTCTGGATAGTTTGTGCAATGCCTCTCTCGAGCGATCGACATCAGAGAACGATAAAGCGTAAATGTTATTTAGTGTATTAAAGAAAAAATGCGGATTAATCTGTGCCTTGAGAAAAGAAAGCTCTGATGCAATCTGTTGTTTCTGTAACTCATCTTTTAAGCGGGCCTCCAGCTGCCATTGCCTAACGGCTGCTACCGTCGTACTGATGCCCAACACCAACAAACTGAACATCAAGGTAAAGCCATCTACCAGCTCTTCATGCCTGGGTGGCCTTTGCCTTGCACGGGCCATAGCCACTTGAAAATCTAGCCATCTATCCAGTAAAAAAGCAAGACATTGCCCAAAGAAAAGGGCTAATATTAACCACAAAAGAAAAAGCAGTCGCTTATTCTTAAAAAGCAGTTTGGGAGTGAGAAGCAAGTAATTGCTATAAAAGATGATAACGAATAAGAGAATAAGGCTGGTATGTTTTATCCAAAAAGCAATAGGCAATTTAATACCCCAGCTCAGAGGTGGGTAATACAATAAAATGAAGCCAAGCAATACCCATAACAATATATGGGTAAAAATAATACCCCATGTTCTCCTATTTGCTTTTCCCATTGTTTCTTGTTTTGGTATACAATGTTAAGATATGTCTCGAACTCTGTAAAGGTTAACCGATAGAAAGTTGGATTTTCTCGTCCAAACATAAAAAATACTCCATCAATTACCTTTTTGATTATACGAAGCAAAAAGTAATGCTTCATCTGCAAAATAATACTTTCTGTCGAGTATCCCGTACTATCAATCTAGAAAGCTTTTTTATGTCTCGCAAAGCGTGTCTCTTTGCTTCATTCCAAAACATACAATATGGCTATTAAGTGGTTAAAATATATGAGTTTCTTGGTGTTCACGTTGTGCACATGGTCTGCTAAAGCCCAGCATGAGCAGGGAAACGTAAAATTATGGTCGCTGAAAGAGTGCTTAGCTTATGCTCAACAACATAATATAACCATCCATAATCTGCGCCTAGCTAAACAAATTGCAGATCAGAATCTAATCAGTGCCCAGGCTTCTGTATTACCCGACTTGAATGCTTCTGTTTCGCAGAACGCTACCCACTACGGAGTAGCTCAAGGTGATGCCGGTAAAGCAATTAGCTTAAATGGAAGTGCCGGACTAAATTCTTCTGTTACACTCTTTAATGGGGGAACCCTAAAAGCTAACATCCGTCAATCTCAATTGGGTACGGAAATGGCAGATTTAGATATTTCTGAAGCCAGCAACGATTTGTATTTACAGATTATACAAGCTTATACCAATATTATGCTTGATAAAGAGACTGTTCTTTATGCGCAAGATCTGGTACAAACATCACAAGTACAAACAACACAAATGAGCCAACAGTACCAAGCCGGTGCAGTCGCAAAAAAAGAGCTCATTCAATTGCAGGCACAGTTAGCTTCCGATCAATATACGTTAACTAGTGCTCAAAATGCCGAAAGACAAGATAAAATTACCCTGAAGCAATTACTCCTACTTCCAGTGGATAGCAACTTCGACATCGAAAAGGCAGACACTTCTTTCGACCTGGTTGCTATTCCAACTTTACATGAAGTTATTCAGGAGGCAATCGCTAAACGACCGGAAGTAAAAAACAGCCTGTTAGACATCGAAAGTGCCAAACTCGATTTAAAAAGAGCAAAGGCGGGATATTTGCCTGTCATATCCCTCAATGGTGGAGTTGGTAGCGGCTACAACAACAGTACAACGATCGGTACTTTTAGGCAGTTTGATAACAACTTCTATCAGCAAATCGGTATTACCGCCAGTATGCCTCTGTTCAGCAGAAAAGTAAATCAAACCAATGTAGCGAAGTCCAATATCGCCATTAAACAAGCAGAGCTTAATTTGTTAAATACCAAGACCCTTCTTTCGCAAGAAGTAGAGACAGCCTATATTCATACGCAAAATGCCTATAGTCAATACCATGCATCTACCCAACAACTGGATTATAATAAGGAAGCATATCGAATTGCAGGTGAAGAATTACGCGTTGGGTCAGCCAATACAGTAGAATATATTCAACAAAAAAATCTCTATATACAAGCATTGCAAGCTTATACACAAGCGAAATACAATGCGATGCTTTCGCTCCATGTATTCAATTTTTATAAAGGTGATTTCCTGGAAAATCAACAATAGATATTAAACTTGAAAATGACATATGAATCGTAGAAAAATAATTATTATTGGTATCTCTATTCTGATACTTGCCGCTTCGCTCTATTTCTTTTTTGGCAGAGAAAAGGAAAACAAAGTAGCCTTTGAAACAATAATACCTCGAAGAGGACACATAGCTTCCATTATTACTTCAACAGGCACTATCCAACCGGTAGACACAGTAGCCGTAGGAACACAGGTTTCGGGCATTATAGCCAGTATTTATACCGACTATAATGCGCAGGTAAAGCAAGGCCAATTGTTAGCTAAGTTAGACCCAACGCTCATGCAAGCAACGGTAGATCAAATTAAAGGCCAATTGGCACAAGCGCAAAGCAACTTGAATTATCAGCAAATCAACTATAATCGTCAAAAAGAACTTTTTAATGTAGGGGCCATCAGTCAAGCGGCATATGATCTGGCAACCAATTCATACGAAACAGCTCAAGCCAGTGTGAATAGCATCAAGGCACAATTGCGATCTGCACAGCAAAATTTATCTTTTACAGAAATATATTCACCTATTGATGGTGTCGTATTAAATCGAAATGTGAGCGTCGGACAAACTGTAGCGGCCAGCTTTAATACCCCCACCTTATTCAGCCTAGCAAAAGATATTACCAAGATGCAGGTGCAAGCGAAGGTAGACGAAGCCGATATTGGCGATGTACAAATGGGCGATCGTGTCACGTTTACCGTGGACGCTTACATTGATCAGACTTTTGAAGGTAAGGTCTCTGAAATTCGTCTTCAACCCAGTACATCCAACAATGTGGTTACTTATACAACGATTATTGAAACAAGCAACGCCGACATGAAGCTGAAACCCGGTATGACCGCTACCGTAACCATCTATACAAAAGAGGCCAACCATGTCCTTACCGTTCCTGTCAGCGCTCTCAAACTCACGATTGCACCAGAACAGATTAACCCACCATACCAACTAGTAGAAAGCCGGGAAGCAGACACTGCACAAAATGCTGTATGGGTATTAAAAGGAAATCAAGTAATTAAGCGGGCAATTAAGGTAGGCATTAATGATAATACGAAAGTTCAGATAGAGCAGGGTATAGAAGCACAAGACAGTGTCATTACCGCCATTGTGAGTGCAACGAAAATTGATCAACAAAATACAGGTGCTAGCCCTTTCTTACCAACACCAAGGAGAAGACGATAATGGCAGAAATATTAAATATCATCGATTTAAAGCGAGCGTTCATCGTCGGGTCGCAAACTGTCCGTGCATTGAAAGGAGTGAGTTTTACCGTAAACACGGGAGAATTTGTTACGATCATGGGTAGTAGTGGTTCGGGAAAATCTACCATGCTAAATATCTTGGGCTGCCTGGATAAAGCGAGTTCGGGTGATTATCTTTTAGATGGAATCAATGTTAAAAGCTTAAATCGGGATGAACTAGCTAAACTGAGAAACAATAAAATTGGCTTCGTTTTTCAAGCCTACAATTTATTACCTAGAACCTCGGCACTGGAAAATGTGGAACTACCCCTTTTATATCAATCGGGTATATCACACAAGGAGCGACAGGAGCGGGCGATGCACGCACTCGAAATGGTCAAACTACAAGACCGATACGATCATACACCCAGCCAATTATCTGGTGGGCAACAACAGCGTGTGGCCATTGCCAGAGCATTAGTGAATGAGCCGGTTATGATCTTAGCTGATGAAGCAACGGGAAACCTTGATACCAGAACCTCATATGAGATTATGACATTGATGCAAGAGCTAAATCAGGAGCAGCAAAAAACCATTGTGTTTGTTACCCATGAACCAGACATTGCATCTTTCAGCAGTCGAACCATTATGCTAAGGGATGGGAAAATTCAGCGCGATAGGCCAAATGCAGATATTCGTTCAGCAAAAGAGGCATTATTGGCGTTACCAAAGAATGATGATTATTAAGCCCTAGAGAAAAATAAGATCTATGAATTACATCAATTTATTGCGCATAGCACTCCGAGCAATTCAAAGAAATAAACTAAGAGCTTTTCTCACCATGTTAGGCATCATCATTGGTGTAGCCGCCGTGATTACCATGATGTCTATTGGCGAAGGTTCAAAGCAGAGTATACAAGATACCTTTTCCAGTATGGGATCGAACATGATTACTGTGCGTCCTTATAACAATAGCCCCATGCCTGGAGGTGTTCGTTTAGGAGCTGCAAGCGTACAATCGCTTACCCTCAGTGATGTCGACAAGATTAAGCAGGAGGTAAGCGAAATTAGCGCACTATCTCCCGGTGTATCGAGCAGTGGACAAGCTATTCGTGGGGCCAATAACTGGCCAACTTCCTTACAAGGGGTTTCCAGTGATTACCTACAAATACGCCAATTAAGCATAAAAAATGGGTCCAACTTCACCGAAGAACAGGTAAAAGCCTCGGCTAAGGTATGTTTGGTAGGACAAACAGTAGTTGATAATTTATTCAAAGAAAGTGAAGATCCTGTCGGCCAGATTATTCGGTTTGGAAAAATTCCTTTTCAGATCATTGGCGTATTAAATGCAAAAGGACAAAATACGTTCGGACAAGATCAGGATGATATCATTATTGCTCCATATACAACCGTTATGAAGCGCATTTTAGCTACCACTTATTTACAGAATATTTATGCAGCCACCCCAACAGAAGCCCTATCAAATCAGGCAATGGAACATATGACAACCGTTTTACGAGAGAATCATCGTATACGTGAAGGCAGTGAGAACGACTTTGAAGTTCGGACCATGGCAGAATTAATCCAAATGTTAAGCTCCACCAGTGGTATGATGACTTCTTTACTAACTGCAGTAGCAGGTATTTCTTTACTCATTGGTGGTATTGGTATCATGAACATTATGTATGTTTCTGTTACTGAACGTACACGCGAAATCGGACTCCGTTTGTCTATCGGTGCCCGTGGACGAGATATTCTATGGCAATTTTTAACAGAAGCAGTCGTGATCAGTATGACAGGAGGGGTCATGGGAGCCATATTAGGCATATTGACATCGTTCATGATATCCAATCTAGCACATTGGCCCATACTGATATCCGAATCGTCTATCATTATCTCATTCTTTGTATGTGTCATTACAGGTGTTTTCTTTGGTTATTATCCAGCAGTAAAGGCAGCTGCGCTAGATCCAATAGAGGCATTAAGATATGAGTAAGGTAGGAGGGTACTCAAAGCAAGATACTGATTGAGTTACCCTCTGTACCAGGATGACTATTTACCTGTATTTTTTATAGAGGTAACATCATTACGAATTTCTTGGGCAAGATTTTTTAAGTCTTGCATGGCTTTACGTACACGCGTACCAGCAGCAGCATTTCCTTTGTTAAAGAATTTGTCGGCATCAGCCTCTACAGAACCTATCAGCTCTTTTAACTTTCCAAATTTGTTCATTGTAATTAGTTTTTAATTTAAGTGATAATCTTAACAAGAAAAATCTTGCACTATTTATAACGAGTAAGCAAACCACATTTTTCGTACCAAACACGTCTAAAACAATCAATAAACGCTAAAAATGTGGAAAACATAGGGGTATCTGAATAAAAATGGTAGATTTTCTATATAATTCTCCATATTAAGCCATCAAAAAGAGCATCTTTGTTGCAGGTGAAAATAACGGTGTAGCATTTTGAAGACGTCATACAAGCCTAAAGAATAAGAGGCTGTTTAAATTTTATTGGTAAATGTACAGGCTCTAAACACCTGCAAGTTGTTGGGCTTCTTATTTACCAGTCTAAAATGATAATCCAATGCCCCCCAAAATACCTAAATCACCTCGCGTGTTAATAGACGCATCTATACGCGACTGTAATTTAAGTCTCGGTATAAGTTGTTGTCTTAAACCGAGGCCCCATACGCCTATGGGTTTCGGCGAGTAATGCTTCCAAAAACGATCAGTTACATCTCCCAATCCCGCAAACACGACAAAACCATACCGATCATTCAAATCACTAAATCCAGCACGCAATTCTGCCTGTAAAGCAATTGCCTGTTTATCAATATATAAGTTTCTCCATACACCTCGAATAAGGCGATCTGCGGCTAAATAGGGTAGCTGATAAAAAGGTGCGTCATCACCAAAAACTCCTTGATACAATGCCTGAAAAGCCAATGTTGTTCCATTAGTTAAGATACCTAATGGCCGATAACTCCGGTAATCTACTTCTACGTCTTGATAGGTAAAATTGCTACGCAACCATTTGCCATAATGTGTATAGCTCAGGTTGATATAGCGACCAGTACTTGGGAAAAAGACATCATTTCGACTATCGTATTGCAATACAACGCCAGCCCCTCCTAAAAATCCACCTGATGCATTTGGTAATTCAAGGGACTGATGCTCGCCAAAATCCAGTTCGTTATCTTTCCTG
>Ga0182744_1001846_pt1 | contig 18138 bp, 19 predicted proteins | sample eDN3rd30CKraftMG_FD_128525 | JGI IMG/M metagenome (GOLD analysis project Ga0182744, IMG submission 128525) | Enriched Miracle-Growth compost microbial communities from Emeryville, California, USA - eDNA 3rd pass 30_C Kraft MG (version 2) (version 2) ...
CACGCTGTCGCGTGAGGAGTGGTACGGACTACTCGAAGCATCGAGGGGATACCCAGTACCATGACCCAACGCATTCGTTTCGCAATCATCGGCTGGGGTTGGCGAGCGGAGTTTTTCCACCGGATCGCTACGCTCGTGCCGGATCGTTTTGAGATCACCGGCGTGCTGCTGCGCTCATCGGAGAAGGCGGCCGCGCTGCACGCCCAAACGGGCCTGCCGGTAGTCACCAACCTGGATGACCTCATCGCTGACACCCCAGAATTTGTGGTGCTCTCCATCGCGCGCGGCGCCACCGGCCCCTACCTCAAGCAACTGTTTGACCGCCAGGTCCCGGTCCTTTCCGAAACCCCGCCCGGCGAGACCCCGGAGGAACTTGCTGACCTGTGGGAACACGCCCAGCGCACCAATGCCAAGGTGCAGGTTGCCGAGCAGTATCCGTTCCAGCCGTTATACGCTGCCTGGCTTAAGGCAATCGGTCAGGGACTCATTGGTGAGGTCCAGAACATCACTATCTCCGCGCTGCACGGCTACCACGGAACCGCAATGATCCGGCGAGTAATGGGCATCGATGCATCAGAAAGCTGCCGAGTTTCTGCGGTGAAGGATACGTTTAAGCTCACCGAAACGATGGGGCGCGGCGGCCCAGTTTTTGACGGCGAGATCGTGGATTCTTCCCGCGTGCATGCCCGCTTTGAGTTTGAGTCCGGCAAGATTGCGTACTTTGATTTTGCCGACCCTGCGCAGTATCACTCGTTTATTCGCACACGCCAGCTCAACATTCAAGGTACACGCGGTGAGATTGACGATCTAGGCGTGCGTTACCTTGCCGACGGCAACGTGCCAGTCACACTCGATCTCAACCGCATTGACCAGGGTGTTTACAACAATCAGGAATGGGCGCACATCGCGATCTTCCTCGGGGAACGCGAGCTGTACCGCAACCCGTTCACCTATGCTCGCCTCAATGATGACGAAATCGCCATCGCGGCGTGCCTCGACGCCATGAGCCACTACGTGAAAACCGGTGAAGACTTCTACTCGCTACGCGACGCACTGCAGGACACGTATCTGTCGCAGTTGATGGAACTGTCTATATCGTCGGGAAGCGAATCCGGAACCCAAACGGTACTGGACACCCAGCCGATGCCGTGGCACTAGCTACGGCCCCATCCACCTGCATCAACATCCTCAGAAAGTGCTGTGGTTCCCCGGAAAGCCCGGGGAACCACAGCACTTTTCCGTCATCTCGGCCTGGGAGGAGGCAGCCCGGACGTTGGGCCTACAGGACAGAGCGGGGATGCGTTCCTCTCGCGCCCTCGGCACGGCTGGGATAGGACTGAAGGAGGCGAAGTACGCGCAGAGGCGGGAGCACAAGATGACGCGCAAAGAAGTTGACCTCATTGTGATTGGGGCTGGCCCCGTAGGCGAGAACGTTGCTGATCGGGCGGTTCAGGGTGGCCTTGAGGTGGTCATCGTTGAGTCGGAGCTGGTGGGCGGCGAGTGCTCGTATTGGGCGTGCATGCCGTCGAAGGCGCTGCTGCGTTCGGGGCAGGCGCTTGAGGCCGCGCGTGCGGTTCCGGGTGCGGCGCAGGCTGTCACCGGTGAGATTGATGTGGACGAGGTTCTGGCCCGCCGCAATGCGTTTACGAGTAATTGGTCGGATGCCGGTCAGGTGGAGTGGCTGCTGGGCGCGGGCATCGAGCTTGTGCGTGGCCACGGCCGCATTAGCGGCAAGCGCGAGGTCACCGTCACGGGAGCCGGCGGCGAACAGACGGTTATCACTGCACGTCACGCCGTTGCCGTGACCACCGGGTCGGTTGCGAGCATTCCAAAGATTCCGGGACTCGCGGACGCCGTCTCATGGAGCAGCCGCGAGGCAACCAGCGCCAAGAGTGTGCCGGAATCGCTCGCCGTGATCGGTGGCGGCGTGGTTGCCACGGAGATGGCCACGGCTTTTGCTTCGCTTGGCAGCAAGGTGACGCTGGTTGCTCGCCACGGTTTACTGGGTGGGTTTGAGGAGTTTGCTGGTGATCGCGTGGCCGCTGGTCTGCGCGAACGCGGCGTGACAGTGCACTTGAACACGGATGTTGTGCGGGTGGATCGCGGCGAGGATGGTGTGACCATCCAGATCAGTGCTGGGGCTGGGTCTGCCTCCGGGGCTGGTTCTGACTCTGGGGCTGGGTCTGCCTCTGGGGCAGGTCCTGATTCTGCAACCACCGCCTCCACGATCACCGCAACCGAGGTGCTGGTTGCTACTGGCCGCAACGCGGCCACCGCTGACATCGGCCTGGACTCGATCGGCCTAACTCCGGGCAACTGGCTCGATGTTGATGACACCCTGCGCGTGCACGGCTTCGACTGGCTCTACGCCGTGGGTGACGTCAACCATCGCGCTCTCCTGACCCACCAGGGTAAGTATCAGGCTCGTGCGGCGGGTGACGTCATCGTGGCCCGAGCTACGGGTGCCGCGGTGCAGGATGAGCCGTGGGGCGCGCACGTTGCCACGGCTGATCATGGCGCGGTTCCGCAGGTTGTGTTCACCTCCCCCGAGGTGGCCGCGGTGGGTGTCACGGAGCGCCAAGCCCGCGAGCGCGGTCTGGATGTCCGCGTGGTTGATTACAACTTGGGTTGGGTTGCGGGCGCGAGTTTGCATCGGGATGGTTATGACGGGCAGGCCCGTCTGATTATCGACGAGTCCCGCAGTACCATCATCGGCGCAACTTTTGTGGGGCCTGAGGTGGCGGAGTTGCTGCAGGCAGCAACTATGACGGTGGTTGCGGAGGTTCCGTTGGACCGGTTGTGGCATGTGGTGCCGTCGTATCCAACGGTGAGCGAGGTGTGGTTGCGGCTGTTGGAAACGTATGGCCGCCCTGCTGTTGGTGCTTAGGCCTTGAGCCGAGGATACGGTGGGGTTGAGACTGTCATGTCCCATACTTGTTTGCCTAGATAGTTATGCATTATTAGGCTAATATCGCTTTATGATCAGGAATCTGGGCAAAAGACGATGGACGACTGAGCAGTGGGAGTCTCATCTTGGGGAGCAGATTCGCCGCGCCCGCCTACAGGAGAATTGGTCTCAGACCGAGTTGTCGCAAAGGGCGAATGTGAGCCGCGGATCCGTAAGTTCGATCGAGCTTGGCGAGGGCTCTTCGCTCTCTACCTTCATCCGGATAGTGCGTGCACTTGGTCGTCACGAGTGGCTTGATCAACTCTCACCAGATCCGGGCATAAGCCCAATCGCAATGCTCGAAGCACAGAAGCGTTCCGCTCCACGTAAACGTGCTTCAAAGCCTCGCGCCAGAGGAGCGGCGACACTCAGTTAGGCGCGGGTGGGCAATATGGGAGAACTGAATACGCATATTCGATCATGGCTCGCAGCGCCGGCATAGATATGGCCGCCTGCCACCAGCTGGAAGAAGGTGGGCGAGCGCATTTTATGACGCGCCGATTTGACCGCCCTGGCTCAACCGGAGATCGAGTTCACATGCAGTCGCTGTGCGCTCTAGCAGGGTTAGATTACAACTTGCAAGCTTCACATGATTACGCATCCTTGTTCCTTGCAGCAGATGAACTTGGGGTGGATGAAACCGAGCAAGTCTTCCGACGTGCATGTTTCAACATCGTGGCCTCAAATAATGACGATCACACTAAGAATCATTCTTTTGTCATGGATCAACTGGGAACTTGGTCTCTCTCACCCGCATACGATGTAACTTACGCCTACAACCGATCCAATCAGTGGCTACGACAACATCTCATGTCTGTAAATGGTCGGTTCTCAGAAGTCAGGTCATCAGATCTGCTAACTCTGGCCGACCAATTCGAGGTAGTTGACGCTCAGACCATACTGAACGAGGTCATTGATGCTGTATCCGCTTGGCCTAAAATTGCACAGGATTGCGGTGTTTCCACAGATAGGGTCCTAGAGGTAGAAAAGAGACTGGCCGAGATTCGCACGGAGTTAAGCGCTCGATAGGCCCGTATCTAGATATTCCGATACCTGCTTGGTATCCTGATATTCCGATACCAAGGGAGTAGTGATGCAGCGACACACCGCCCGACTCTGGGCCCCGGGCGACATAGGCCTTGCCCTCCAGCAGGCCCGCTTTGCGCGCGGCCTCACGCAGGCCGAGCTTGCCCGCGAACTCGATGTGTCACAAAGCGCCATCAGCGAGTTGGAGTCCGGAAAATCAACGATCCAAATGCGCAGAATTCTTGAGTTTGCTCAGTTGGTGGGTTTGGAACTCAGCGCTTCGTGGGATGGCCCAGAGGTGCCGGCCACTGACCTCTCCACCGCATACGGCACGGGTGCGTCAACTACTACGCCCATCAACACCACTCCAGGTTCTACCCCCCGGTTCGGAGGCGCCTGATGCGCCTCGCCGTTGAACTCAATGGACTTATCATTGGCACTTTGCAGGGGGACTCGCGTTCTTTTGACTTTGTTCCTGATGGCTCGGCAATGCAGCGTTTGGGTACAAACTCATTAGCTTTGTCCGTCGCGATTCCCCTGACCCCTGCACTGAGGCGGGATCACGCAGGGCGTCGTCGCAATTGGTTCACTGAACTCCTTCCAGAGGGTGATCAGTATGAGCACATGCTTCGGTTGGCTGACTTGCGGCGCGGCGATACACCGGCTTTTTTGGCTAAATATGGGCGTGATGTGGCAGGCGCACTTCAACTGTGGGATCTTGACGATCCCACAGAGCCACTCACTCCAAACATCACTCCTATTAGCGATGACCGCGTGCGTGAACTCCTTGAAGACCCTATAGGGAGCCCACTTGCAAACCTGCCTGCCACAGGAAAGTCGTCATTAGGTGGGGTGCAGCCAAAAATCGTCTTGGTTCGTGTGAAGTCGGGATGGGCCCAATCTTCGGGCGGGTACCCCACCACTCATATCCTTAAACCTCAATTATCTGGCCTGCATGCCAGCACAATTTTCGACGAGGAGTACGGTTCACGCCTCGCTCGCGGCTTTGGCCTCACTCAATTTCCGTCAGTAGTGCATTCTTTTGACGGTCTGAATACCTTGGTCATTGAGCGCTTTGACCGACAAGACGGTACCCGCATACATCAAGAGGATTTCAATCAAATCCTAGGTGCTTCGGGTAATCAGAAATATCAGGAGATGGGCGGAGTTGTGAGCCTTTCTCGGATTGCACAGGTGTTACGCAGCCAAGTCAATGGCTCAAGCGTCCAAACACTTGCGCGCATGGTTGTGCTTGCTGTGGCTATTGGAAATCTTGATATGCACACCAAGAACCTGGGTTTGCTTCATCCTGCGGGCCAACCGATTAGCCTCGCACCCGCATATGACGTTGTCCCGCAGGTGCATAAACCAAACGACGGGCGGATGGCTTTAGCGGTCAACAAGAAGTACGTTCACGCATCATTGACGGTTGAGGATCTCGTTGCTGAGTTCGCAAGTTGGGATCTCAAACGACCCAAAGCGCTCGTGGAAAATTCTTTGGAAGAACTGGCCGCTATCAGCGCACGCGAGGCACCACTGGATGGTGCACACTCGGCACTCCAAGATGACATTTTAGGTTTCATACATAATCTGCAGAACGGTAAGCCTGTTGGGCATGCCAACTAACTTGTGTGCCCCGCCAACAATCTTGGCTCTCACCCGATTGTCACTTCAGAAGGGCTAATCATGACCACATCTCCCGAGGCCCAGGCCCTCATCGATGAGCTCGCTACGCTCAGCGACCCCAAGATTTTGGCGGTCAATGAGCGCCACGGCGACGATCACTCCGTTAACCTCACCAAGTTGCGCGCAGTGGCTAAGCGTGTGAAAACGAATCACGAGCTGGCTCGGCAATTGTGGGCCGCTGGCGGCTCGGATGCTCGCTTGCTCGCGTTGCTGGTCTGCAAGCCGCGCGAGTTTTCGCGTGATGAGTTGGACGCTATGTTGCGTCAGGCACGCCGCCCCAAGGTGCAGGACTGGCTGGTTAATTATGTGGTCAAAAAGTCTGTGCACAAGGAGTCCCTACGGGACTCGTGGCTTCTTTCCGACGATCCCCTCATTTCCAGCGCCGGCTGGGCTTTGACCACGGAACGGGTTGTGAAAAAGCCCGAGGGTCTTGATCTGTCCGCGCTCCTTGACACTATTGAACGGGAGATGAAATCCGCGCCGGATCGTTTGCAGTGGGCGATGAATGAGACGCTCGCGAATATTGGCATTTACCATTCGGAGTTACGCGCCCGTGCGCTCGACATCGGTGAGCGCTTGGAAGTGTTGAAGGACTATCCCACTCCCCCGAACTGCACCTCGCCGTTTGCGCCGATGTGGATCAATGAGATCGTCCGCCGCCACGAATCCGCTGATTAGCGCCCACCACTAACACGTGGTGCAGTGTTTGGGCCGTTCTCAGTTCCCGCCCAGCTGAGGGTCCGGTTCACCGTGTTGTAGACAGTGACGCGTAGATCATCACTAGGGTTACAAGGAACCCGGAGAAGTAGTTCAGGTAAATGAACCGGCGCCATGCGCGGTTGGTTGTGTGAGCGTTGCCGTCTGTAGCAAAGAACCACGGTGCGCAGTTGACTATGTATGGCACTGCAATTATCGCGGCCAGCGGCGTGGGCCACGGGGTGGCAAGTATGAGCAGTCCCGCGAGTAGCCACAACGTGAGCGATATGCGCACCGTCCAGCGGGCCCCAAACACGGTGGCAATGGATCCGATTCCTGCCTGCCGGTCAGGAACGATATCTTGAACCGCGCCAAAAGCGTGCGCAGCCATTCCCCACAGGAAGAACGATGCCAGTATCAGGACGGTTCCTGTGTCAAAGTCGGCTTGGGCTAGGGTCAGCCCAACTACTGCGGGGCTAACAAAGTGTGTGCTCGAGGTGATCGAGTCAAGTACGGGCCGCTCTTTGAACCGTAGTCCTGCCGCGGAGTAGGCAATGACGGCAAAGGTGCTTATTGCCAACGTAATCCACGTGCTCGGTCCCCCAGTAGCAAACAGAACTACCAGGAAGGGAATGTTCACTGCTGCCACTAACCACAGCAGCGGCTTGTGGAATGCTGGCGGAAGGAGCGCCCCTTCTATACCGCCTTTACGCGGGTTTTGTGCGTCGGATTCGTAGTCAAATACGTCATTGATGCCATACATGGCTAGGTTGTATGGGATCAAGTAGTAGATGCAGCCTAAGACCACAACCCAATCAATGGTGTGGTTGGTCAGGATCATGGCCGCACCAAATGGGAATGCGGTATTGATCCAACTTACTGGCCGTGACACTACAAGCGCATGGCGCAGCAATTGGCCCATGTCGGCCGCTTGGTGGCTAGTGAGTACTGACCACAGTCCGGGAAGTAACACTGCAGCAGCCAGCGGGTATGCAAAATCCTCAATCGGTGCTCGTCCGATGGTTAGGCCGGAGGTATGGACATCCGCGTAATGAAACAGATCTAATCCAATCATGACGTTGTCGAACACGGCCGTCAGAATAAACAGTGCGCCAATGGCTATGACAACTGCCTGCCAGATCATGGACCGCTGGCCCGCCTTGCGTGAGAGCCACAGTCCGATGGCGCAAGCTATGACCACAAATGTAAATGACAGCGCAAGGTAAGTCATCGGGTACCTCGTTTGCGCTTAGCCGATAGGATCCGAGCTGCGCCCGTGTACAAGATCATCGTGCACAGCACAAGGAATGTCAGGAAAGCTGGTTCCTCAAGTGGCAGCTCTGGTGCGATGACAATACCGGTGGCTATGCGTGATTCGCCGCGCAGAAAAATTCCTGCGGCTATGCCTGCGCCGTCCCATAGGAGGAGGAAAGCAACGCCTGCAAGGGTCACTAGGGTAGCCGCCCACGCGGAGTGCCAAAAGAACAGTTTGAAGCGGCGGTCAATGAGCAACATGCACACTATTGCGATCACCAGGCACGCCAGATAGAGAACCCCGCTCATGCGCGGACCAACCCTGGGTTGAACGCAGGTTGAGCCTCAGTTGGGCCTGCGGAGTGATCTCCGCGGATACGCTTGAGCACCAGTTCGGCACTGATCAGGCACATGGGTACACCCACACCGGGGGCGGTTGTCCCACCGGCGTAGTAAAGGTTTTTGACCTTTTTGGATTGGTTTTGTGGGCGGAACATCGCGCTTTGGCTGAGGATATGAGAAGGGCCGAGCATCCCTCCACGCCAGGAATGATATTTGGTGGCAAAGTCTGCCGGGCCGAGTGTTTCTCTCACTACAATCCGATCTCGCAGATCCGAGATACCAGCCCAAGCCGAGATTTGATCGATCGCCTTATCTGCGATGTCTTCAATCATCTGGTCACCGCGCCCATCGCTTCCCCCGGCACCTAACTCAGTTTGCGCGGGAACGGGGATGAGCACAAACAGGTTTTCGTGATCGTGTGGTGCAACGTTGGGGTCGGTAGCGCTGGGCTTACACACATACAGCGATACCGGATCGGGCACGTGTGGGTGCGAACCAAAAATGGCATCAAAGTTCTTGTCCCAGTCCTTCGTGAACAGCAAGGAATGGTGCTCTAGTTGTGGCAGCGCACCGCGTACCCCGAGCATGACGATCACAGCACCTGGACCGCTTTCACGTTTATGCCACCAAGAAGCGGGATAGCTTTGTGCAGCAGGCTCAAGCAGGTGTGTTTCCGTGTGGTGCAGATCGGCTGCTGACACAACGATGTCGGCCTGCTCTATCCGCTTGTCACCTGCGGCATCGGTGACGCGTAGGCCAGTGGCCTGCAACGTTCCGTTGACCTTTTGGGTGAGGATCTCTGTGACTTCGCAATTCGAAACGATGGTGACTCCAGCGTCCCGAGCAAGAGCTTCAAGGCGCTCCACGATGGTCCAGAATCCACCCATGGGATATTGGGCCCCTTCACTCAGGTCGAGAGCACTCATGAGGTGGTACATCGCTGGTGCGCGGCGAGGATCCGTGCCAAGAAATACTGCAGGGTATTCCAGGATTTGCTGTAGCAGTGGGTTGGAAAACTGCCGGGAAGCATAGCGTTCCAGGCTTGTGCCGAGCAGTGATATTAGTTGCGGAAGGCTTTGGAGCACGTCTCGGTGTCCCAGGGAGCGCAGCCGTGTAAATGGGTTGTATAGGAAGTGCTGTTCCGCCATGCGCGAGGTGCGCTCGGCGGAGTCCAAGTACTTGTCCAGGGTCCTTCCGCTACCTCGCTCCACCGCTTCAAAGAGTGCGTGAACGCTACGCCTGCTATAGGGCACATCAACGGATCTGGCTGGTGCTTGCACCGGCGCAGAGGACTGCGAGAACACTCGGTAACCGGGATTGAGGGTTCGAAGGTCTAGCTGTTCGCTTGCTGACGTGCCTAACAGGTTAAAGAAATGCTCGAACACTCGGGGCATCAAGTACCACGATGGGCCGGTATCAAACTGGAATCCGTCTCGTTTGATAATGCCGGCACGTCCGCCAAGGCGATCGCCGCGTTCAAAGAGTATGACGCTGTGTCCTTCATGCGCAAGGAGCGCTGCGGTGGCAAGTCCGGCAACACCGCCTCCAATTACGGCTGTTCGAGTCATGCGAAGCGCCCTTTCGTTGTGCCGATCATGGATCGTATGATCAGCCAAAACTTTTCACTTGTAGGAACTGTCATGCGCCGCTGGTACAGCACATCTACTGGCACGTGGGCTACGCGTTCGGTGAGCCGCGCAAAGAGCGCGAGGGCTGTGGCCACTGCAACCCGTGCGTCCCTGGGTAAAAGTGGAATTGCCTTTCGAGCTTCGTCCAGTTCCAGTCGGATTTCGGCAACCCATTGGGTTTTCATTGACTCGTTTATTCGTCCGCGCTCACTGAGGTAACTGCGCCCCAGACGGTCAGTATCGTCTGCGAGGTCACGCAGAAAGTTGACATTCTGGAAGGCTGCGCCGAGGAGCCGTGCACCTCGTACAAGGATCTCCATCTCCTCAGAACTTGGGGTCTCGTCTCTAATAAACACGCGCAGACACATCAACCCAATCACTTCTGCGGAGCCATACACGTAATTCGCGTGCTCTGAGGCATCAAAGGATTTGAGGCGCAGTTCTGCGCCCTCCAGCGACACGTGGCTTGGCGAGTGCGCAAGTTCGAGGTCTGTGCGCATTGCGTTGAAGAACGGGTGGGTGAGTTCCTCATCTATCCCGGAGAGCCGCGCAGTGTAGGCAAACGCATGGATGATCGGGTTGCTACTGTATCCGGTGCGCACAGCGTGGGAGGTGTCTTCTTCCAGCTGGTTGATGGCCACAAGTTGCTCTTCCGCAGACAATCCAGCCGCGGTACCCATGCCGTCGACTATCTCGTCTGCGATGCGCACAAGGGCATAAATGTTGCGGATGTGTGCACGGTGGCGTGCACCGAGGAGACTAGTAGCTGCGCCAAAGGAGGTTGAATACGCGCCAATAATCCGAGCTGAGGCGTCCTGGGCTGCGTGGGTGTACCGGCTCAGTGGATCAAGGGTGTGAAGTTTGTTGGTCATGATCTGCGTGCCTCCAACTTCTCCATCAGCGAGCGCACAAATTCAACGAGTTCGGCGGGGAGTTGTGATTCTGGGGCGTGGAGGATGCGCTGCGCAGTGCGGAGTCGCTCTGCGAGGAGGTCCCGCACGAACCCTTCGGCTCCACACTGATTGAGGCTGATACGAATGTGCATCGCTTCGGGGTTGGTGAGCTGTGCTTTGCCAAAGTTTGGTTCAATCTGCGGCCACTGCTTGGTGGTGCGCGCGTACGCGATGATCGCTGTTTCTTTGCCCTCTCTTAGGTCTGAGAAGGTGTCCTTGCCATGCTCTGAGGGATCGCCAAAGGTGGAGAGCAGGTCGTCTTGAAGTTGGAAAGCTACTCCGAGTTGGGCACCGACTTCAGTGAGAGCATCGTCGATGGGGTGCAATGACCCAGCGAGTATTGCTGCGGCTTTGAGTGGCATCTGGAACGTGTACGTTGCAGTTTTCAACTGTGTCATGGTCAGCACGGTGTCTAAGGTTGGCGGCGTGATGTCGTCTTCGAGCGCAACATCAAGGTGCTCCCCCACAACCGACTCGGTGATCCCGTGGTCAAAGATGTCGAGTAACTGGATGCGGACGTCCTGAGGTAGTGGTTCACGCGCGATGATCTGGTGCGCGTCAGAAACTAAGAGGTCACCCATCAAAATGGCGTTGCTACGCGCCCAGTGCAGGTCGGCCTCCTCAGCGCGCGGGCTTGCGGTTGTGCCTGCAAGCAGTCGCTTGACGTTGACCTCATCCAGGATCGTGCCGATGAGGTTTGGGCGTCCACGGCGCCGAATATCCCCGTCGATGACGTCATCGTGTAGCAGGAAAGCAAAGTGGAGCAGCTCTAGTGCGGTGGCTATGCGAATGGCGCTTGAGCGGTATGCGCTGCCATGCCGCCCCGAGGGAGTCAGCGCATCGAACGCACCTAGCAGGAGTCGCGGCCGTAATAGCTTTCCGCCGGTGGCGCACTGCGCAGCAGACTGCCATAACGCCGTGAAGAGCGGTCCGTAGGTGCTGGCTCTGAGCGCCCTGCCCGCAAAATGCTGGCTGAGTTCCGCTTTGATCGCGTCTACATCGAAGCCATCAGTACTCGCCGGCAGTCCCGCGTTACCTCGCGACGCAGTGCTCACTGGCTGTACTGAGTTACCCTGCGACACCGAGTTCACTGGAATTACAGCGTCTACTGGTGATACGGCGAGCTCGCTCATAGTTCCCCCTGTTGAGTCCACAAGTTTTCAAGTTCCGGTAGTTGTTGTGCCATCCACGGGCTGAATGCGAGCGGCATGCGCTTTACCGCTTCTGTCAGGTTCTGGCGGTCTACCCACATCCACTCGCACACTTCGCTGGGTTGTGGTGCAAGTTCGCTATCAATCTGGGCTGTAAACACAGGGCAGATCTCGTTTTCTACGATGCCGCTTGCGTCCACGGCTCGGTAACGAAAGTCTGGCAGTACGAGTTTGATGTGGTTGACCTGCGCTCCGAGTTCTTGCTGTGCGCGCCGTTGGATTGCACTTTCGAACTCTTCTTGGGGTGCCGGATGCCCGCAAAACGAGTTGGTCCACACTCCCGGCCACGTCAGTTTGGTCAGCGCGCGGCGCGTCACGAGGACTTGGCCTAGCGGGTTGAACAGGTAGCAGGAGAACGCAAGGTGCAGCGGGGTTGCTGTGTGATGCACCTTGGATTTGAGTTCGTATCCGGTTAGCTCGCCCGTCTCGCTCAGTAAAACCACTAGTTCGCTGGTCATCTCGTTATCCTCGCTCAGGCCCATCATTGCAAAGTAGATATATTATCTATTCGTAAATAGTAAACCACAGGATAATATATGCAAGAGGGAAGCGAAGAGAGGGTACGATTTTTTCCATGCACGAGGAACCAGATGCAGTAGGTGCACACTCACCGGGTCAAGACAGCCCACACCACGACCCTGTGAGTGACAGCCTGTACAACATCAGCGCAGAAGCCACACCTGGCGATTTGTTTGACCGCTCCGGCCTGACCGCGGATGACGTAGCGCAGGTCCGGCAGGTCATGAAGGCGCTTGCGGAGTTGCGGGACGCGGAACTCGAGGTGATGAAGGCGTCTGAGAGGTATATGAAGCTGAGCGCCGCGGACATGCGCGCCCTGCACTATTTGATTGCTGCCAAGCGGGTGGGTCAGGTGGTCACCCCGAGTTTGATTGCTGCCCACCTCAATATTTCGCCTGCGTCTACCACTAAGCTGCTTAATCGCTTGGAAAAGAGCGGTGATGTTATGCGCCGGCTGCATCCCGAGGATCGCCGTGCGTTGGCTATTGAGATTGCTCCGGCAACGGAGGCTTTGGCCAAGCAAACCATCGGGAAACAGCATGCACAACGCGCGCAGGCCGCGGCGAGGTTGTCGAGTTCAGAGCGCGAGATTGTGATTCGTTTTCTGCGGGAGATGGCCCGCGATATTTCGATCTCGCACGCAGACTGGGCCCAGTCCGGCTCAAGGGATACTGCGGCTTCCAGCGCTTAAACCCTCGCGGCCCTTTCAGGTCCGCATTTTCTTCCCGACGATACGGCCGGCTCCCAGCCCAACTTCCGCACCGTCAATTCGCCTCTGGGCACTGCGGCCACGTCCCAGCCCAACTTTGGATCCTGTCCGCCGGTGGTTCAATCCCGCACCAGTTCCTGGTGCAGCGCATAGGCTGCGTCCAGTTCTTGCCCGAGGTAGGGCTGTAGGGTGCGTGCGAACGTCTCGGTGATGTGGTTGACGTCGGCATATACGGCAACGCCGCCTATCACTGCCCCACATTCATCCGCATCACAGTAGTGGTCAGTCAGGTCTCCTACTCGAACCCCAGGTACCTGCTGAGCCGCAATAGGCACGAGGTCGTGCCCCTTGAGCGCTTTCTCGCGTGCAATGGCGCAATTCTGCGGGGAGTTGTAGTTTTCCACCACGCAGGACACGGTGTTTTCCTTTGGGCTGGGCGCGTCCACTATGGCAAGCACGGAAGTCCCACGCTCGGTGAATTGCCGCCACAGGTTCGCGTATCCGTTGATGGGGCCGGGCCTGTCGCCTTTGCCATCAGCGAGCGTCGCTCCAGCCCATGCCGCGGTCACAAGAATATCCGGTGGATCGGCGAGCAGTGCGGCGAGCGTGCCCTGGTTGGCTTCACTGCATTTGATTGCGCCCTCAACTTCGATTGTCCTCCATGCCAGTGAGAACGGGCAGGAGTTGTGCACGTATGTGGTCACGTTCCAGCCGCGTTCGAGCGCGGCGCGAATCACTGGTGTGCCGATCATTCGGGCGTGCGAGTCGCCTACCAGCGCCACGCGCACGTCCGCATCCGCGTCACCGAACTCGCAGGGCCGGGTTCGCGTTGCGTCCGGTATGACTACACATTTGTGGTTACTGCCCAACCATTTGTTGTCGTCGCCAACGAGTAACGGGTTGGGTGCCATGGCTGCCACTGATGTGGCCCATGGTTGTGGGCTGGCCGGCACATTGGCTTGCGCGCCGTAGTGCTCTATCCCCAAGTCCACAACGGTCTTGGCGTTTACTTCCCAGATCTGTTCGGTTTTGCCCATTGCGTTATCTAGGGTGAAGGACAGCCCCGAAACAGCCATCGTGGCTGCGAGCGCACTTGCCAGCGCAACCCGCGGCCGGATTTTGAGCGGCTGCCAGGCGCGCACCGGATTTTCTACGTACGTGTAGGACAGGTGCGCGAGCCCGAACATCGCCGCCGCCATCACAGCGAGGTCCGCGTAGTTCAGTGGGCCGGGCTGCCATGCCCGGTACAGAACCAGCACGGGAAAGTGCCATAAATACAGCGAGTATGAGATGTTCCCCAGCCACTGCACGGGCCGCGCGTTCACCACCCAGCTCAGTGAACCCTTGCCGCGGGTGGTGCCCGCCGCGATGATCGCGGCGGCGCCCAGGGTGGGCGGCAGCGCCCACAGTCCGGGGAACGGGAAGTCGGCTTTGATGATTATCGACGACACCCCAACTACCAGCACACCCACCAGCCCCAGCACCTTGGCTGGGAGGGTTGCAGCACCGCGCTTTCCTGCGAGCGCACGCGTAATCGCGGGCAGGTACCAGGCGAGCAGACCACCCAGAGCGAGCTCCCACAGTCGGGTAAAAGTGGAGAAGTACGCGGATGCATTGTGGTGGGCTACTTGCTGCACGCTCCATACGAGCGATGCCACTGTAATGACCAGTAAGACGGGTCCGCCGAGTTGCTTCTTATGGGTGCCAACTGCCGTTGCTGCGAGGATCACGAGCGGCCAGGCCAGGTAGAACTGTTCCTCTACCGCGAGCGACCAGAAGTGTTGCAGCGCGGAGGGCTCGTTGGTGGAGGCGAGGTAGTCCACGGCGTCGTGGGCGAGGTTCCAGTTTTGGACGTACAGTGCGGAAGCTATGGCTTCGTGCTGAAGCTGACTCCACGACGTCATGGGGAGCACTAGCGGTGCGGCGAGAATGACGGCGGCGATGACCAGTAGGGAGGCCGGGAGGATGCGCCGGGCTCGGTTGGCCCAGAACTCCGTGAGATTGATGCGGCCGGTTCGGGTACGTTCGCGCAGGAGGTGGCCGGTGATGAGGAATCCGGAGATCACAAAGAATACGTCGACACCTACGAACCCGCCGGGCAGGAGGTCCGGCCGCACGTGGTAGGCCACCACAATGGCGACTGCGAGGGCGCGCAGGGCTTGGAGTTCGGGGCGGAAACCGCGGTTGGGTTTTGATGGCGTGGCGGTGTTGTGTGACCGCAATGCGGTTTCTCCTCTGGCTGCGCGCTGGCCCGAGGGTGCGCGTTTATGTGTCTCCAGAGAATTTTGCCGCGGCGCAGCCACCGTTTTTTGGCCTGATCACAGTTTTTGGGTGTTGTCCGCTGACTATTCAGCGGCGCATTTCCTGCGGGAAACCCGGCGTTTGTTTTGCCGCCCGCTGTTCACTTCGATCCCCGCGTGCCGAGCAGGTCCTCAGTACTTACTCGTGAGTCATAGGCACAGGGACACTTCGTGCAGGATGTTAGAGCGGATTGGCCCTAGTTGAGCTCGATGGAGGACTGCGCTACAGATCGGCTGTTCACGAGCGGAGACGGCGTTCCTCCCCCGTCAGCACTGGACCCGTCGGCATCCTGCTGCGGCGTACCGACGGACTCGGCCTTGGCCCCTGCAAGGTAGCCAGCGATAGTCCCATAGAGGGTAAATACGGCGGTCAAGATTTCTGGCTTCTAATCGAGACTGATCGCAACGATCGCGAGGATGGCGATACTGATCAGGCCGCAAATTCGAGCAAAAGTAGGTGAGATGTACCGCTTGGTGGGTTTCTTGTCTGAGTCCCTCCGGGGAAACCCGTACGAGACTGCAAAGATAAGCACCAATGCGAGACAAAGCCCTGCAAAAACTAGGTCGCTCGCGATTCCTCCCGCTTTACATGAGTCCATCAAAGCAAGACCGTATGTCCAGTTTGCAGGACTATCACCCTAGAGTAGGTTGACCCACATCACACCTGAAGGGTTAATTTGTGAGCACAAAGGTTACAGACATAGGAAGCAGGCGCATCGCATGTCCCTTATGTAGTCGTTCACAGAGGGGAGCCGCAATGAGTGATTCCATCGGGAAATGTGTCAACCGGCCCTCCGGCCCCAGTAGCCGGGCCGTCGCTTCTCGTGAGCATAGGCGATGACCGTCACCGCACCACCACGGGAGTAATACACAACTCGGTAGGGGAAGTTGCCTATTCGACGGCTGCGAATCACCGGCGGCGGCTCCCAAATCACGACCGGAGGCCAAGCATCCGGAGAGTCGGCAACATCATCGCGGGCCTTCTTCGCCGCGGTAGCGAACGCTTTCCCAGACCCAGCCTGCTCTTCATAGTGCTGGATCGCGTCGAGGAGTTCTTCCGCTGCTTCGGGGTGCACTCGGAGCAGCGTGATCAGCCCCGGAATTTCGTCAGCAGTTCGTCCACGCGCGCGTCAACGTCGCCTGCGGTCAGGAGCTCGACTTTCCCTGATTCCACCTCGTCGATGCGCCGACGGAACTCCAAGATCCATGCCGCATCAGCTTCCGACTGCGATGCTTCCTTTTCGCCTTCATCGAGAGCTTGAATGCCGCGATGGATCAACGCGGCCAGATCGCGCTTGTCCAGCGCAAGCATCGCCCGCTCGACTTCGGCAACATTCATAGGCATGCCTCCAGTGTACGCGTGGGGCTTCACGTTAGGCCAGGGAATCGGGACTGTTTAGGGACACCACTGCGGCGGCACGCCTGTTAGTGAACGCCGATTGATCACCGCAAACACGATCATCCCGATCATGCTCGGCACCAGCAGTACCGCAAGCACAAAATCCCAAACTGCAACGAGGTGGCAGGGCGAGCGATTCATGCAATGGCTTACAGAATTGCGAGTAGCCCATCTTGGAGCGCTCAACTCACAGCGCCACGGTTAGCACCTGACCACGCACATGCCGTAAATCTTCAAGCGTCAGAGCGCTGGAGTTTGCCGTCATCAATTCCATCACTAACAATCGGCCCTACATACTCCAGGCCCCCTGAATCCCGTCCCGCCGAACTCCAGGCCCGCCGACTCCCGCGCGGTAGCCAGAAGCAGTAGACGACTAGGCCGCGCGGCGGCGCCACTGCGGCGGTACGCCTGGCAGCGAACGCCGGTTGATTACCGCGAACACGATCATCCCCACGAATAGCCCGATCATGCTCGGCACCAGCAGCATCGCAAGCACCGAATCGTCAGAATCACCTAGCACCAGCACCACGAGTGCAAAAACTACTGCCACCAGCAGCACGGGCAGGAATAGTTTGCCTGCTGGCGAGGTCACAAACCGCAGTCTGCTCACGAGCGCCCATCCAGCACCGGCAAGCACCCCAATGCCCACTGCACAACCAGCCACAATCCCAAATGCACTGATGGATGTGCGCACCGTATCGTCGAGAATCAGGGCAAGGAGGCCCGCAACGAGACTACCGGCGCCCGTCCACAGACCAAATGGCAGCGAGGTGGCGGGGCGGGCGGGCTGGGTGGTGGAGTCGGTCATACGCTGAGGCTACACTTCCACAATCCCAATCCGCCACTACCCCACCGCGCCCACCCATCCACACATCAAATGGCCGCTCGGGATGCCGGACGGGCAGGTGGTCAGTAGCATGGCTGGATGGCTTTGGTTAAGCAGGTTCAGGTGACGTTTGATTGTGCGAGTCCGCGCGCGGTGGCGGCGTTTTGGCGGGCGGCGGTTGGTTATGTGGATCCGCCGCCTCCGGAGGGGTTTGACTCGTGGGATGCGTTTGAGGCGACGTTGCCCAGTGAGTTTCATGATTCGCGGTGGGCGTTGATTGATCCGTCTGGTTCTGGGCCGCGGTTCTTTTTTCAGCGGGTGCCGGAGGTGAAGTCGGTGAAGAATCGGCTGCATTTGGATATTCGGGTGGCGCCGGGGCTGACGGGTGATGCTCGGTTTGCTGCGTTGGATGCGGAGGCGGCCCGGCTTGAGGCGTTGGGTGCGACTCGGGTGGAGGCTCGGCGAGCGAGCGGGTTTGAGGAGTCGTGGATTGTGATGCAGGACGTGGAAGGTAACGAGTTCTGCCTCGATTGATCCGCCGCTAGCCTTTATTTTCTGAGCCTCTTGCTATCACTTTCTATAGAAAGTGATAGCAAGAGGCTCAGAAAATAAAGGCTAGCGGCGGATCAATCGAGGCAGAAC
>Ga0182744_1001848_pt1 | contig 18131 bp, 13 predicted proteins | sample eDN3rd30CKraftMG_FD_128525 | JGI IMG/M metagenome (GOLD analysis project Ga0182744, IMG submission 128525) | Enriched Miracle-Growth compost microbial communities from Emeryville, California, USA - eDNA 3rd pass 30_C Kraft MG (version 2) (version 2) ...
GATCACCAAGCTCATCCGCGACGAGGGGCCCAAGGGCGTCAAGACGCAGATCACCGGCGACGAGGTCCGCGCGACCAGCAAGTCCCGCGACGACCTGCAGGCGGTCATCGCCCTGCTCAAGGGCGCCGACCTCGACTTCGCGGTGCAGTTCACCAACTACCGGTAGGACGCGACGGTCAAGAACGCCCGGGCGTCCCTCGAGAAGCCCAGAGGCAGCGTCGCCGATCGTGACCGCTAGATCCCGGCGAAGGCCCGAGCGAGCAACCAGCCGATCCCCTCGACGATCTGCCAGAGCACCCACCAGAGGCCTCGCCCGACGGCCCGGAGCACCCTGATCCACCAGGGGCGCCGGCGCGGGGCGGGACGCTCGACCGTCGTCAGCTCGGAGAGGTCGCCCTGCGGTTCAGCCATGGCCCGATCGTATCCCGGGCCCACCGGCCCGCCGCGCTCCCGCTCGCTGAGCCCTCGACGAAGGGCGCGAGCGCCCTCAGCCGAACAGCGCAGAACCGATGTAGGTCCCGGTCGCGGGTGACGGCGGGACGGCGAAGACGGCGGAGCCGACGTGGGCGATGTACTCGTTGAGCCGGTCCACCCGGCCCAGCCGCGTCTGCAGGGTGACGAAGGCCTGCGGGTCGTTCATGTAGGCGATGAACAGCAGGCCCGCGTCGAGCTGCCCGTCGCTGCTCATCCCGTCGGTGAAGTTGTACCCGCGCCGCAGGATCTTCAGGCCGCCGTTGTTCTCGTGCGCGGCGAGCGCGACGTGCGACGTCGGGGATATCAGCGGCGCGCCGTCGCTGCCCGTGGCGGTGAAGTCCGGGGTGTCGTGCTCCTCGGTGCCGCTCAGCGGGGCGCCCTCGAGCTTGGTGCGCCCGAAGACGGCGTGCTGGTCCGCGATGAAGTCCGTGTCCCAGTTCTCGATGTGCATCTGGATCTTGCGGACCACCTGGTAGGTGCCCCCCGCCATCCACGACTGGTCGGCACCGTCGTGCCACACGAACGCGTCGTAGTCCTCGTCGGTGGTGATGTTGCGGGTGCCGTCCTTGAAGCCCATGAGGTTGCGCGGCGTCGACTGGTCCGGGCCCGCCGACGCGCGGCCGAAGCCCATCACCGTCCAGCGGATGGCGGCCTTGCCCCGGGCGATCCGGGCGAGGTCACGGATCGCGTGGTAGGCCACCTGCGGGTCCTCGGCGCAGGCCTGGAGGCTGAGGTCTCCCCCGGTCAGGTCCGCGCGCAGCTGGTCGCTGGGGAGCCTGGGCAGGTCGACGAGCGCGGCAGGCCTCATGCCGGCGAGCCCGAAACGGTCGTCGAAGATCCCCGGGCCGAGCCCGACGGTGACCGTGAGGCCGTGCGGACCCAGGTCCTGCGCCTCGCCCGTGTCGGTGGGGATGCCGCTCGGGCGTGAGGGCTCGATCGCACCGAGCGACCTGCCCTGCTGCAGCTGCGCGATCGAGGCGGACCAGCGCGCGAGCAGCACCTGCAGGTCGCCGGCCGTCGTCGCGGTGACGTCGAAGGCCGCGAAGACGGCGTGCCGCTGCGGGGGCGTGCGGATGCCGGCCTGGTGGGTCTGGCCGTAGAACTCGTAGGCCGTGGTGTCCGAGACGGCGTCGGGGTCGGTCGCCTCGGCGGTGGGGGCGACGCCCCCGGCGTGGCCGAGGGCGTAGCCACCCAGACCGCCCGCGACAGCCCCGGCGGCCAGGCCGCCGAGGGTGCCGCCCAGGAAGAGGCGGCGGGAGACGCGGGGGTGAGGCGGTGGCGCCTGCGCGCCGCGGGGGAGCTCGCCCGACACCTCGGGCGAGCTCCCCGACGACGGGTGGGTCACGAGGCGGTCGCCACCTTCTCGGCGATCGTGGCGAGCGGCTCCTGGAGCGCCTGGATGGACTTGCTCAGCGTCGCGGCGTCCGAGGCGCGCAGCGCAGCCGTGTACGTCTTGTAGCCGCCGAGCGCGGACGAGTCCTCGTAGCCCTTGAGCAGCGTCTTGACCTCGTCGAAGCGCGCGGCCACGGTCGTCGTCAGGTCGGGGTCGATCTCGGTGAGGCCGGGCTTGAGGTAGGCGAAGGCCTGCTCCGCACCCTCCACGTTGGCGGCGAAGTCGACCAGGTCGAGGTGGCTGAACTTCTCCTCCTCGCCCTTGATCTTGTTGGCCTGGACCTCCTCGAGGAGGCCCGCGGCCCCGTTCGCCAGGTCCTCGGGCTTGTAGGTGAGGGTCGAGGCCAGGTCGGCGAGCTTCTCGACGTTCGTCGTGAGGTCTGCGGCGAGCTGCTTGGTGGAGTCCGTGATGGCGCCGCCCTTGAACAGGTCGCGCTCGACGGCGTGGAAGCCGCTCCACCCCACCGCCTCGTCGAGGTTCGAGGCACGCATGTCGATCAGGTAGTCGAGGTTGCCCGAGTTGTCGGTCGGGTCGGCACCCGGCAGCACGAAGCCCTCGACGTCGGACTCGACCTTCTCGTAGAACGGCCGCGCCTTCGCGTACGCCGCCTTCGCCGCGTCGAGATCACCCGAGTCGACCGCCGTCTGCAGGTTCTTGACGGCCTCGACCATGGACTCGATCTGCCCCGCCACGTACGTGCCGTAACCCGTCGTGCCCTCGGCGAGCACCGCCTGGACGCCGCCGGTCGGCGTGGGAGCGGCCTCGCCCGTCACGGTCAGGTCCACGGTGTCCTGCGCCGCGCCGGGGCAGTACGCCTGGTAGTCGCCGCCGCCGAGGGTGACCGTGAAGCTGACCGGCTGCAGGCCCGGCGCCAGGTTCTCCTTCTCCCCCACGATGCGGTCGTCGCTGATGACCTCGAACTCGGAGATCGCGGCAGAGTCGACGTTCGTCACGGTGAAGGTGATGGGGCCGGCGGGCACGGAGGCCGTGGACAGCTCGCACGCGTCCTCGCCGCTCGCGGACGTGAGCGTCACGTCGACCTGGCTGGCAGCACCGGGCGTCGAGGCGACGGGGCTGGCGTCCTGGGTGGGCGTGGTGGTCGGGGTCGAGGCGTCGGTGCTCGAGCAGCCTGCCAGCAGCAGGGCCGCGACACCGGCGCTGCCGGCGACGAGGGCGAGACGGGACGGGGGGCTAGACAACATCAGCGGTGCTCCTTGTGCGATGACGGTCGGCCTCGTTCTCGAGCGCCGACGAGGGACGAGCCGCCTGGTCCGGCCGGGGCGCCGAGACAGCGCTCCGCAGCCGACGACGGCTCACCAGGCCCGCGCCCGCTGCCCCGAGGGCGGCGAGCAGCAGTGCGAGGGGTATGTAGGTCGTGTAGAGCGCGCGCTCGGCGGCGGCCTTGCGCTGCGTGCTCAGGGCGGCCGCGACGGCGGCCGCGTGGTCGGGTGCCACCGTCCAGGAGGTCGCGGCCAGGGCGCTCGTCCCGGCAGGACCGGCTGTGCCGGCGGCAGCCGTGGCGTCGGTGCCCAGCGCGGCGAGGCCGGTCGCGTCCACTGAGACCGTGCGCGACTGCGGCAGCCCGCCGCCGGTGAGGGTCACCGCCGTCGTCGCGCTGCTGGCGGCGTCGACCAGCACGTCGTCCTGCGCGACCCACAGCGTCGTCACCGCACGCTGGGTCCAGGCCGCGTCGAAGGGACCGGGGTTGCGCTCGGCGTTGATCCCCACCGGCAGGCGCCCGCCCGACAGCGCGGCGAGGTCGGCGAGCGTGAGGGTGGCGGGCAGGGTGCTCGCAGCCACCGCGGTGTCGGCCCGGAGCTCGGTCACGCTCACCCCTCGCGCCTCGGTCCGGATCCGCTCGGCGTCGACGAGGTCGACCGTGGTCGCCGTGCCGTCGGTGCTGGTCAGCACCAACGAGACCGCGCCCTCGGCGAGCAGCGCGGTGCCCAGCGGGCTCTTCGTGGCACCGGACGAGACGACCGGGGCCGGCCCGAGGGCGCTCGCGGCCACCGCCGGGACCGACGGCACCAGGACCGCCGTGGCGAGAGCGGCGACGGCGAGCCCGGCCGCGGTGAGGAACCGCACCCGGGGCGCGCGCTGCAGGCTCGGGCGCCAGCGTGCGGGCCACAGGACGAGCGCGAGGACGGGCAGGAGGAAGCCCAGGTAGGCGACGACCTCGATCGCGCGCGGGTCGGCCGGGACCCCCAGCACCCCCGTCACGAGGGCGGAGCGCACGGAGCCCGCCGGCGCGAGCCACGAGAGGTCGACGGTGCGGGCCTGCCCGATCGTGACCCAGCCCGCCTCGTGCGCGGTCCGGAAGGTCGTCAGGACCAGACCCGCGGCGACGAAGACGAGGAAGATGCCGGTGAAGGTGAAGAAACGGCCGATGTTGAACCGGATGCCGCCGTGGTAGATACCGACGCCCACGGCTGCCGCGCACAGCAGCCCGAGCACCGCGCCACCCACGGCGAGGGTGGTGCTCTGCGCGGCCTGGAAGGTGGCGAGCAGGAACACCGAGGTCTCGAAGCCCTCCTTGAGGACCGCGAGGAACGCCATGGCGACCAGCGCCCACACCGTCCCGTCACGCATCGCGGCGTCCGCGGAGGCCTCGAGCTCCTTCTTCAGCCCCCGGGCGTGCTTGGACATCCACACGATCATCGAGGTGACGAACACGACCGCGACAGCGGAGATGACGGTCTCCATGCCCTCCTGGGCCCGCTGCGGGAGGCTCGCCGAGACGAGCTCGAGGGTGACACCCACCCCGACGCTCACGACGACCGCGGCGACGACGCCCCACCACATGGCGCGCAGCGACGCTCCGTTGCGCCGCAGGAAGGTGGCCAGGATCCCGACGACGAGGGCCGCCTCGAGACCTTCACGCAGGCCGATGATGAACGTGCCGAGCACGAGTAACCCCGCTGCCGCTAGGTGGTGGGTCGAGGGGCTGCAGGCCTGCAGCACGTCGACGTGTACGGCTTAACTTAGGCTCGGCTTACCTTATTGGTCCACCGGTAGCCCACCAGTCGGACACGTGAGGAATCTCACGGACGGGGTGGCGGCAGGAGTCAGTAGTAGGTGACGCCGCCTCGGCCGAAGCCCCCGGAGCCCGCCATCGACTCCAGGCGCGCGATGCGCTTGTCCATCGGCGGGTGGGTCGCGAAGAGCCGACCGGCGTTGCGGAACGGGTTCGCGATCATCATGTGGGACACGTCCTGCAGCTTCTGGGTGGGCGGCAGCGGCGCGGCCTTCGTCCCCGCCTCGAGCTTGCGCAGCGCTGAGGCCAGCGCGAGCGGGTCACCCGTGAGCCTCGCGCCGTCCTCGTCGGCGTCGTACTCGCGGGTGCGCGAGATGCTCAGCTGGATCACGGTCGCCGCGACCGGGGCGAGGATGACCGTGGCGAGCACGGCCAGCGGGTTGCCGCCGCGGTCGCGGTCGCCCCCGCCGAAGAACATGAGGAACTGCGCCGCCGCCGTGATCACCCCGGCGATCGCGGACGCCACCGCGGAGGTGAGGATGTCACGGTTGTACACGTGCATGAGCTCGTGCCCCAGGACGCCGCGCAGCTCGCGCTCGTCCAGGATCTGCAAGATGCCCTCGGTGCAGCACACGGCCGCATGGCTGGGGTTGCGTCCGGTGGCGAAGGCGTTGGGCGACATGGTGGGTGAGACGAACAGCGCCGGGACGGGCTGGTTCGCCTTGGCGGACAGCTCGCGCACGATGCGGTACATCGCGGGCTGCTCGGCCTCGGTGACGGGTCGCGCCTGCATCGCACGGACCGCGATCTTGTCCGAGTTCCAGTAGCCCAGCGCCGTGCTGACCAGCCCCACGCCCACGAAGACGACCAGGAGCGTGCCGCTGCCGTCGCCCACCAGCGCCCAGATCGCGAGCAGCACCACCCACAGGCCGACGAAGAGCCCCGTGGTCTTCAGACCGTTGAGGTGGCTCTTGCTGGAGGTGAAGGTCGCTGGCGTCGTCACGATGGCTCCTGGCGGGGGTCGCTGCTGCGGGCCACCAGCCTAGCCCTCGCGCCTCGGCGTCGGCTGTGAGCCCGCGGGCCCCGGCGCACGGCCTCGGGGGTGCGGGCGCCTCGCCCCGAGGGATCGGGCGCCCGGTCAGGAGTGGCGGGCGAGGCCGCGCGCGGCCTCGACCATCTGCTCGCGCGTGGGGACCTTGATGCGCTCGCGCCCCTCGGCCTCGCCCAGAGCACGCTCGAACTGGTCGAGCGCGAGCCAGTTGTCCCACTCCAGGAACGGGACGCCCCGAGCCTCGAGGAAGTCGGTGATGGCCTCGGGCGCAGGCTGCGCCGCGGCGGGGAGGAGGTCGACGTCCTCGACGAGGTTGCGGACCGTCTCGGCGGCGTCGGACTTCGTGGAGCCGATGAGACCGATCGGGCCACGCTTGATCCAGCCGGTCGCGAAGACGCCGGGCACGGTCGCTCCGCCGTCGTCGACGACACGACCGGCGACGTTGCGCGCGACGCCGCGGGACTCGTCGAAGGGGATCTCGGGCAGCGGCGAGCCGAAGTAGCCGACGGCGCGGTACACCGCCTGCACCGGCCAGTCGCGCAGCTCCCCGGTGCGTGAGACCGTGCCGTCACCGTTGAGCCTGGTGCGCTCGGTGCGCAGCGCGTCGACCTTGCCGTCGCCGTCCAGGTCGACGATCTCGGCGGGAGCCTGCAGGAAGTGCAGGTGCAGGCGTCGCGAGGCGCTCTGGCTCGCCGGGTCGACGAGGGTCCAGTCGGTGAGCGTCTTGACGATCTGCTTGGTCTGGTTCGAGCTGTTGATCGCCGCGAGCGAGCCCTCGTCGAACTCGAAGTCCTCGGGGTAGACGACGATGTCGACGTCCGGCACGTGGCCCAGCTCGCGCAGCTCGAGCGGGGAGAACTTGGCCTGCGCCGGGCCGCGGCGCGCGAAGACGTGCACGTCGGTGACGGGCGAGGCCTTGAGCGCCTCGTAGACGTGGGCGGGGATCTCGGTGGGCAGCAGGTCGTCGGCGTGCTTGGCCAGGACCCGGGCGACGTCGAGGGCGACGTTCCCGGCGCCGATGACGGCGACGCTGGCGGCCTCGAGCGGCCATGACTGAGGGACGTCCGGGTGGGCGTCGTACCAGGAGACGAAGTCCGCGGCCCCGTAGGAGCCTCGAGGCTGATGCCGGGGATGTCGAGCTCGGCGTCCCGGATGGCGCCGGTCGAGAAGATCACCGCGTCGTAGAACTGCCGCAGCTCCTCCAGGGAGATGTCGGCCCCGAACTCGACGTTCGACAGCAGGCGGATGTCGCCGCGGTCCATCACGCGGTGCAGCGCGGTGATGATCTGCTTGATGCGCGGGTGGTCGGGTGCGACGCCGTAGCGAACCAGCCCGAACGGTGCCGGGAGGCGTTCGAACAGGTCGATCGAGACGTCGAGGTCGGTCTTCGACAGGATGTCGGAGGCGTAGATGCCTGCAGGCCCGGCCCCGACGACGGCGACGCGCAACGGACGGTTCGTGCTCACGATTGATGGCTCCTCAGGGTGGACGGACGTCCGCAGATACGACTTCGGAGACTACCGGAGGTGTCCGAATGGTGGCGGAAAACGTCCAGGATCCGGTCAGAAGTGACCGCCTGATGGAAACGGACCGCACCGACCCTGCTGCGGCAACGAGGCTCGCCTCGCGCCCCTGCCGCGCCCGGGGGCCGCAGGTCTCGGATGCTGGACGTCGGGTCAGTCGACCTCGACCACGAACGAGATGCCGTCCCCGATGTCCACGAGGGCACCCGCCGCGACGATCGTGGGCTCGCCGGGCGCGACCCGTTGGAGGCGACCTCCCTCGGTCTCGAGGTACACACCGTTCGTGGAGTGCAGGTCCGTGACCTCGATGCCGTCGTCCGTCATGCGCACCTGGGCGTGCGTGCGCGAGATGTCGCGGTGCGGGCTCTCCACCGTGACGAGCCGAGGGACCTCGCCGACGTCGGTCGCCCGCGAGACCATCGGAGACCGGCCCACGAGCACGCGCCGGTCGAGCGCCACCACGACCCCTGAGGACAGCACGAGGCGCGCCACGGTGCGGTCCGGGTCCGCGGACGTACCGGGCAGCGGGAACGGGCCGGGCACCTCGTCGTCGGGCCAGTGCGGCAGCCGCTTGCGGATCGCCACGAGCTCCGAGCTCAGCACCGTGCGACCGTCGACGCCGCCCAGCCCGTCCAGGCCCGTGTCGACGTCGAGCTCGTCGGTGTCGTAGGGCTCACCGGTGTCCCCCAGCACGCCCTCGGGCACGACCGGTGACGGGTCCGCCGCCGCGGAGGCGGAAGGAGCGGGCGGCGCCGGGACGACGTCGGAAGACGGCGGGTCGAGGGGCGGGCTCGGGACGCCGGGCAGCGGTGACGCCGTGGCAGGGTCGCGCGACGACCGGCCGGCGAGGGCGTCCACCTGAGCGGGCGGCGTAGCGGCGCGGTGCGTCCCGGGGACGAGGAGGGTGACCGCGCTCGCATGCACCACGCCCCCGATGAGAGGGGTCGCGGGCTCGCCGACGACCGCGCCGAGACGCCGCAGCGTCACCCGGACGGCGTCGTCGACGAAGATCTCGCTCCACGTGGAGATGCGACGACCGTCGTGGGCCTGCTCCCCGGTGGGGGTCTCGACGACGATCTCCACGTCGCCGTGCACGAAGGCGTGCACCTGGCCGGAGGCGACCGAGGCGAGCGCGAACGCGGGGAGCCGCTCGAGACCGTCGCGCATGACGATCGAGAGGAAGGCCGTGAGGTCGTCGCCCTCCACCACCGCGTCCCACAGCGCCGTCACGGCTCTGTCGTCGCTCCCCTCGCCCAGGAGCGCGACGACAGGACCGAGCAGGAGCACCCTGGCGTCGCCGGGAGCGTAGAGCGGAGCGTTCATGCGGGCTGCTCCCCCGGCTCGAACTCGGCGCGGATCGTGAGGTCGCCGGCGCTGATCACGGCCCCCTCGGGCAGCCGCACGACCTGCTGCGCTCCGCAGATGATCTGCTGACCGTCGGGCAGCGTGATGACCGTGCCGTTGGTGGACTGCTGGTCCGCCACCCAGACGCCGTCGTCGTCGACGCCGATCAGCACGTGGGACTTGGACAGCGACCGCCCCGGGTCTGCGACCTGGAGCAGCGCCTCGGCGTCGACCAGCGGCGTGCGCACGGGCTTGCGCCCGACGAGGATCGTGCTCGCCACCGGCACGGTCCGGCCGTCGGACAGGTGCAGGACGGCTCGGGGCGGCCGACCGGCCAGGCGGCGGACGGGCGCGATGCGGGTGGAGTCGTCGAAGTCGTCGTCCAGCACCGAGTCGTCCAGCACCGGGTCATGGAGGCCCGGGTCGTCGGATCCCGCGTCGTCGAGGCCCGCGACCGGCGGCACCGGGGCCGGGGCCGCCGCGCGACGGGAGGCGGACTCTTCCGAGGGGGGCGGGGGGAGCACGGGCGTGACCCCGCCCGTCGTCGTGACCGGCACCGAGCTCTCCGCCGGTCGTCCGGCGGGGGCGGACGAGAACGAGGCGGTCGCGGCGGGTACCGACGGGACGTCGGGCACGACAGGCACCTCGGGCACGTCAGGGGTCGGCGGGACCGGGGGCACGTCAGGGGCCGGCGGCACCGTCGGGACGTCAGGAGCGGGCGGGAGGTCCGGGACCGCGGGGACCTGGGCCACGGGCGGTGGCGGCGGTGGCGCGTCCCACCCGCGCGGCAGTGCTTCGAGCGCGGGCGGCGCCGGCACGGGCGGCAGTGGCGCGGCGGGAGCGGGGACCCCCGGCACGGCGACGGCGGGTGCGGCGGACGGCGCGGGCGGGGCCGGCGGCACGGGTGGCAGCGGCGCGGCCGGCACGGAGCCCGCCCCCGGGCGCACGACGGGCACCGCCCCGGTCGGGGTGCCGTAGAAGCCCGCCGGAGGCGGCGGCGGCGCGGGTCGCGACCCGGTCGGCACGGGGGCCGGGTCCGTGCCCGCCGGGGGCGGAGGCGGGGCTGCGGGCCCGGCGGACGTCGAGGTCCCCGCGAAGGGTGACGGCGCCGAGGCCAGCCCCGCGGCGCGGCGGTGCGGGCCGGCGGCCTGCAGCTGCGACACGGCGTCGGAGGTCGTCACGATCGAGCCGACGGCCAGGTCGTGCAGGCCGCGGCGCTGGTCCATGAACAACGGCGTGAGGACCACCAGCGGCAGCCCCCGCACGATGCCGCGCAGCATCGCCCGGCCGAACCCGATGTAGCTCCCCGTGCCCACGAGCACGACCCTCAGCCGCAGCGCGCGCTTGCCGATCGTGCCCCCGCGGGACCCTTCGGACCACAGCTGGAAGACCGCCACGGCGAGGACCAGCACGTAGCCCGCGACGAGCAGGCCGGCGCCGGCGCCGGAAGACCCCGACCCGGAGGCGGCGTCCGAGGCGGTGAGCGCCGAGCCGACGACGAGCGGGCTCGCGGCGAGGAGATACACGACGTAGTCGAGGAGGAAGGCTCCGATACGCGTGCCGAGCGGTGCGGGGACCGCGGTCGGTGCGGCCGGTGACATCGGTGCCGGCGCCACCGTCGGTACCGGCGACGGCGCGGCGTTCCATGGAGCGGTCACGAGGTCATCCCCTCACGTCTGGCCCGGCGGGCACCACGGCTTGCGTCCTGCGACGTCCGGTTGTCGATCGCCGCCGGAGCGGGACGACGCGTCCGTGCGTCACCGGTGTCGCTGGTAGGGCGAGCCTACACAGCGCCGAGGTCAACCCGCACACCTGCCCGGGCTCGTCACCGCTCAGGAGGCGCGGTCGACGAGCGCCTCGGCGAAGGCCTCCATCGCGTCGCGCGCGGCTCCCTCGGGCAGCGCACCGAGCGCCTCGACCGCCTGCGCGGCGATCGCCTGCGCACGCGCACGCGTGCGCGCCACGACGTCGTGCTCGCGCAGCTCGGCCACCACCGCCGCGAGCGCCTCGTCGCTGCTGAGGTCGTCGTCGAGCCTGGCCAGGAGCGCGACGTCCCGCTCGCTCGCCCCGCCGCGCGCCACCAGCTCGCGCAGCAGCAGCACCGGCAGCGTGGGCACGTGCTCGCGCAGGTCCGTGCCCGGGGTCTTGCCCGTCGCCGCGGCGTCGGCCGACAGGTCGATCACGTCGTCCGCGAGCTGGAAGGCGACCCCCACCAGCTCGCCGTACCTGGCGACCGTCTCGACGACCTGCGACGGGCAGCCCGCGAACCTCGCACCGAAGCGTGCCGAGGTGGCGAGCAAGGACGCCGTCTTGTCGGAGAGGACCTGCAGGTAGTGCGCGACCGGGTCGTCCTCGCTCGTCGGCCCCACGGTCTCGTGCAGCTGGCCGAGGCACAGCCGCTCGAAGGTCTGGGCCTGCAGACGCACGGCCTCCGGGCCGAGGCCCGCGACCATCACCGAGGCGCGCGCGAACAGCAGGTCGCCGGTGAGGATCGCGACCGAGTTGCCCCACACCTCGTGGGCGGACGTGACGCCGCGGCGCAGCGGCGCGGAGTCCATCACGTCGTCGTGGTACAGCGTGGCCAGGTGGGTCAGCTCGACGACCACCGCCGCGTCGAGCACCTCGGGACGGGTACCGTCACCCAGCTCGGCGGTCAGCAGGGTCAGCAGCGGGCGCAGCCGCTTGCCGCCCGCGTTGACCAGGTGGCGCGAGGTCTCGTCGGCGAGCTCGTCGGAGTTGGTCACCGCGTCGCGCAGACGCTCCTCGACGAGGGCGAGCCGTTCGGTGAGGCGCGAGGCGAGCGCGTCGTCGGGCACCGGGAAGCTCATGCCGGCGCCGGCGGGGCGGCGCTCGGCGCTGCTCTCGGTGTGGGCGGTCGAGACTCGTCCTACGGAGGGGGTCACACGATCAACTTAGTCGAGTCGGCTCCCGAGGAGAATTCAGGCCCGGGCGACCTTCGTCACGCCGCGGACCCGTCGCACGCCCCCGCGCGCCCGCCCGTCGCCGCCGGTCACGCCCGGGGCGCGAGCCTGGCGAGGGTGGCGATCGTCCGGTCGACGAGATCGCCGCCGCGCGGCTCGTAGGCGTCGGCCAGCAGCCGGACGACGGCTCGCAGGAGCGCCTCGTGACGTACCCCGTAGCGGGTGCACCAGTGCATGACCGCGGGGTTCTCGATGAGGCGCACGAACACCCGACCGAGGCTGAAGTAGCCGCCCAGCTCGGCCCGCACGGCCTCGGCGTAGCGCCCGAGCTCTCGCTCGCGCGCACCGTCCGCCGGGCTGCGCCGGGCCGTCGCGATCGAGTGGGCGGCGATCCTGCCCGCCATGAGGGCGTAGGCGATGCCCTCGCCGTTGAAGGGGCTGACCATGCCGCCGGCGTCGCCCACGAGCAGCAGCCCGTCGGCGTACAGCGGCGTGCGGTTGAAGGCCATGGGCAGCGCGGCGGCCCGGGTGCCGTGCAGCCTCGAGAGCACCGGCGCACCGGCGCCGGGCCCGGCCGAGCCCCAACGGTCCGCGAGCGTCGTGGTCCACGCCTCGAGGGCGCGTCGGTGGTCGACGCCGGCGGCGGACTGCCGCGCGGGCGAGGAGTGGACCGTGCCGAGGCCCACGTTCGCGGTGCCGTCCCCGGCGGGGAAGACCCAGCCATAGCCAGGAAGCCGTTGCGAGCGGCCCGGCTCTCCCGACCACAGCTCCAGGTGCGACTCCATCCAGCGGTCGTCGTGCCGCGCCGTGGCCAGGTAGCCGCGCACGGCCACGCCGAGCGGGCGGTCCGAGGCACGCTCGCGCCCCGCGGCCACGGCGAGCCGTGCCGCCACCCCGGTCGCCTCGACGACGACCGGAGCGCGCCAGGTGCGCGTCGCACCGCCTGCCTGCCGGCCCCCGCGCACGGCTCCCGGCCCCGGCGTGGACGACGTGCCGGGCCGGTCTCCGGCCGTGCTCGCTGCCCCGGCCACCTGCTGCGCCGCGACACCGACGGTGCGCCCCGCGGCGTCCTGCACGAGCCGACGGGCCGCCCAGCCCTCGTGGACCCTCGCGCCGGCCGTGCGGGCGTGCGCGAGCAGCGCGTCGTCGAGCCCGGTGCGCGGTCGCACGAGCCCGTGGTCCGCGCTCGTGGAGACCTGGGGCCACGGCACCTCGACCTCGTGGTCGCCCGAGACCAGGCGCAGGCCCGTCACGCGGTGCCAGCCGGTGGTGTCGACCTCGAGCCGCTGCAGCTCGGCGACCGCGCGCGGCGTCAGCCCGTCCCCGCAGACCTTGTCCCGCGGGAAGGTCGCCTTGTCCAGCACGACGACGTCGAGCCCGTACCGGGCGCACCAGGCCGCCGTCGCGGCTCCCGCCGGGCCACCACCCACGACGACGACGTCGGCGTCGTCTCCGACCCGCCGTCTCACCGGCACCCCGCTGACGCGCGCATGCCGCGGCGGTCAGTCGGTGGTGCCGACGGGCGTGCCCGAGCGCGCGGGGCCGCCGTCCGGCGCCCCGTCCGCGGCGGGCACCGTCGCGCGGTGCAGCGCCACGACCCCGCCCGTGAGGTTGCGGAACGCGACGTCGGTCCACCCGGCCTGGCGCAGGAGCCCGCCGAGCGCGCGCTGGTCGGGCCAGGCGCCGATCGACTCGGCGAGGTAGTCGTAGCTGCCCGAGTCGCGGTTGATCCACCCCGCCACGACGGGGAGCGCCCTGACCAGGTACCCCGAGTAGACGGCCCGGAACGGCCGCCAGGCCGGGGTGGAGAACTCGCAGATCACCAGGCGACCGCCGGGACGGGTGACCCGACGCATCTCCTCGAGCGCGCGCACCGTGTCGACGACGTTGCGCAGGCCGAAGGAGATGGTCACCGCGTCGAAGGTGTCGTCCGCGAAGGGCAGGTTCGTCGCGTCCCCCGCGACGAAGGGCAGGTCGGGACGGCGACGCTTGCCCTCCGTGAGCATCCCCACGGAGAAGTCGCAGGGCACCACGTCGGCGCCGCGCGCGTCGATCGGTGCGCTCGACGCGCCGGTGCCGGCCGCGAGGTCGAGCACGCGCTCGCCCGGGAGCACCGCGAGCGCGTCGACGACCGCTCGACGCCACCGACGGTCCTGCCCCAGCGACAGGACGTCGTTGGTGAGGTCGTAGCGGCGGGCGATCCCGTCGAACATCGCAGCGACGTCGTCCGGGTCCTTGTCGAGGGAGGCGCGAGACATGCCTCCATCGTCTCAGGTCCGTCACGGTGGTGGCGCCACGTAGGCTGGTGACGATGTCCACGTCCCTCACGGCGGACCCGTCGCACGCCTCCGCCGACCCGCTGCCCCGGCTCGCGGTACGCACCATCGCGCTCGACGTGACGTCGGTCACCGCGGCCGCGACCACCTCCGGCCCCGTGCCGTCGGCATCGACGCTCCGCCGCGTGCTGACGCTGCTCGTGGCCGATCTCGCGACCGCCCTCGACGCGGCCGTCGAGGGCGCCGTGCGCGTCGACCACGGCCCTCGTCACGACCTCTCGTCGCCGCAGCCCCCACGGCTGTCGACGTGGTGGCGCGAGGGGGAAGGGCTGGTCGCCTGGGGCGAGGCGGCGCGGCTCACGACGCCCGCGGACGCACGCCGCACCACCTCTGCCCGCTGGGACGCGCTCGTCGCGCGGTGCACCGTCCACGACGAGGTCGGCGGCACCGGAGTCGGGACGGGGACCGCGCCCGCGGGGACGGGGCTGGTCGCCTTCGGTTCCTTCGCCTTCGACGACGCCTCCGTGCACGGTGGCGTGCTCGTCGTCCCCCGCGTGCTCGTCGGCTACCGCGACGGGCGCGCGTGGCTCACCACGGTGGTACCGCTGGGGAGCGCGTCCGCCGGGGCCGTCGCGTCCGAGGTCGTCCGTGCGGCGCTGCGGCGTGCGGCGGCGGCCGCGGGACTCTGGGAGGAGACGCGGCCAGGGCCGGGGCACGTCCGGGAGGACCTGCCTGCCACCGACTGGCGGCAGGTCGTCCGCGCCGCGCTCGGCGCGATCGACGACGGCGAGGCGGAGAAGGTCGTGGCGGCACGTGCGCTGACCGCGCACGGCGAGCGCGCCGTCGACCCTGCCTGGCTGGTGGACCGGCTCGCGCCCGCCTACCCGGAGTGCTGGACGTTCAGCGTCGACGGCCTCGTCGGCGCGACCCCGGAGCTGCTGGTCCGGCTCGAGGACCGAGAGGTCACCTCGCGCGTGCTCGCCGGCACGCTGCCCCGCACGGACCACGAGTCCGGGGCGCCCCACGACGACGGCTCCTCCACACAGGCTCGCGCGATCGGGGCGCACCTGTTCGCCTCGGCGAAGGACCGGGCCGAGCACGAGTTCGCGGTGGCCTCGGTGACCGCGTCGCTGCGGACGGTCTGCGACGAGGTCACGGCCCCCGCGCAGCCGTTCCCGCTGGTGCTCCCGAACGTCATCCACCTCGCGAGCGACGTGCACGGCACGCTCGCCGCGACGTGGCCCGCCGAGCAGCGGCCGAGCGCCTCGTTGCGGGTCGCCGCCGCGATGCACCCCACCGCGGCCGTGTGCGGCACGCCGACCGACGCCGCCACCCGGATCATCCGCAGGATCGAGGGCATGGACCGGGGCCGGTACGCCGGACCGGTGGGCTGGGTCGACGCCCACGGCGACGGCGAGTGGGGCATCGCCCTGCGGTCGGCCGAGATCGACCCTCAGGACCCGGCCCGCGTGCGGCTCTTCGCCGGCTGCGGGATCGTGGCGGGCTCGGACCCCGACGTGGAGCTGACCGAGTCCGAGGCCAAGCTGGTCCCCCTGCGCGAGGCGCTCGGCATCCGCTGAGCCCCTCGCCACGACGATCCCCTCGCCACGACGAGGTCGAGCGCGCACGACGACGGGGTCGCCGGTCCGAAGACCGGCGACCCCGTCGCTCGAGGAGGAGTGCTGGATCAGCGCGGGCCGATCAGCCCTGCCCGTCGGACGAGCCGCCCCACGGGAACAGACCCTGGCCGGAGCCGTCGCCGCTGCCGTCCTGGCCCGAGCCGTAGCCGTTCTGGCCGGACCCGTCCTGGCTCGAGCCGTCGCCGCTGCCGGAGCCGTCGTCCGAGCCGGAGCCAGAGCTCGACCCGGAGCCCGAGGTGCTCGTGTCGTCCTCACGGGTGGCGAGCGTGACGTCGACGTCGAGCGACTTGCCGTCGCGGACCAGCGTCAGCTTGACCTTGTCCCCCGAGGCGTAGGCCCGGACGAACGCGGTCAGCGACTCCGCTCCGGAGACCGAGCTGCCGTCGATGCCGGTGATCACGTCGCCCACCTGGAGGCCCGCGACCGAGGCCGGCGAGCTGTCGAGCACGGACTCGACCTTGGCGCCCTGACGCTTGGTGCCGTCGGCGGTGGCGGTGGAGTCGGAGAGCGTCACCCCGAGGTACGCGTGCTCGGCGGTGCCGGACTTGATGAGCTGACCACCGATCGAGGAGGCCAGGTTTGCCGGGATGGCGAAGCCGAGGCCGATGGAGCCCGAGCTGTCGCTCGTCGACGAGAGCGTCGCGATCGACGAGGTGATGCCGATCACCTCACCCTGCGCGTTGAACAGCGGACCGCCGGAGTTGCCGGGGTTGATCGCGGCGTCGATCTGGATCGCGTTCGTCACGACCGTGTCGGTCGACTGGCTCGTCTCGCTCGTCGAGGTGCTGACCGGACGGTTGAGCGCCGAGACGATGCCCGTGGTCACGGTGTTGGACAGCCCGAGCGGGTTGCCGACGGCCATGACCGGGTCGCCGACCGTGACGGTGCCGGAATCGGCGAAGACGGCCGACTTGAGGTCGCTCGGCGGGTTCTCGAGCTTGACGACCGCGAGGTCGGTGGTCGAGTCGGTGCCGACCACGGTCGCGTCGTAGATCCGACCGTCGTACAGCGTCACCTGCACGGTCTTGTTCGTGGCGCCCGCCACGACGTGGTTGTTGGTGAGCACGTGCCCCTCGGCGTCGAGGACGACGCCCGAGCCCTCGGCCGCACCGTCGGACAGCGTCACCTGGATGGAGACGACCGACGGAGCGACGGCGCTCGAGACAGCCTGCCAGTCGGGGTTGTCCTCGGTGGACGCCGAGACCGGGACCGAGACGGAGGAACCGCTCTGCTGACCGACCTGGGTCGTCGAGCTCGACGTGGTCGCCGTGGGCGTGCGGTCGAAGCCGCCGGTGAGGGCCACGGAACCCAGGCTCACGATCACGGCGGTGATCGCGGCGGTGCTCACGACCGGCACCCAGCCGCGACGCTTCTTCACCTTGTGCGGTGCGGCGTGCGTGGTGCCCGGGTCGCCGAGACCGAAGGCTGCGCCCTCGGACGCGCCCTCCGGGGTCGTGCCGAAGATCGCGGCCTCGGGGCCGCCGTAGGAGCCCGGTGCGCTCGCGTACGGGTCGCCCGCCGCCGGGGCGGGGGCGGCATAACCGTTCTGGACGTATCCCCCCGGAACATCGGGTGCCGAGTACGCGGGCACGAAGGGCTGGGGCTGCGCGACCGGGGTGTGCGCGGCCGCCGGTGCGGCCGAGGACTGCGCCGCCGGGACACCGTACGGTGTCCCGGGCTCGCTCACCGCGTGCTGCGGGGCGAAGGGCTGGTGCGCGGCCGCGGGCGGCGCGGGCACCGGGAAGGCGGCGGTCTCGTTGAGGTAGAGCGGCTCGGTGGGGTGCTCCACCGGCGCGGGCTCGTGGGCGGCGACGGGCGTCGTCTCGGGCTGCGCGGCCTCGGGCGCCGGCGTCGCCTCGACCTGCGGCTGCTGTTCCGCGGCCGCCTCGTCGGTGGCCTGCTCGTTCGGGGTGTCTGTCATGGTTCCTCCTTCGACATCCCTTACTGAACACCGCGTGGCTGGAGTATCGCTTGGCTGTTCCTGGACGAAGTCTATGAGATGCCCACGGCTCACGCGCCCCGGACCACGATGACCTCGAGGACGCTCAGGCCGTCCGGGGGCGCGGCCAGCGCGGCCTCGAGCGAGGCCTCGGAGTCCGCCCGCGCGTACGTCACCCCGTAGCCGGCGCACAGCGACTCGAGGTCGACGGTGTGTGGCGTCGTGAACACGCGCGCGAAGGCGCGGGCAGCCTGCGGCCCGCTCGCCACGAGCGCGCCGTGCTCGAGGCCGGCGAAGATCGAGCCGCCACGGTCGTTGGCGACGACGAGCTGCAGGCGCGGCGGCGCCTCCCCCTCACCACGCCACAGCCCGCCGACGTCGTGCAAGAACGTGAGGTCGCCGAGCAGAGCCCGCACAGGCAGGTCGAGGGCGAGGGCGACACCGGTCGCGGTCGACACGATGCCGTCGATCCCCGCGAGCCCGCGGTTGGCCACCACCGTCGGCACGGTGCATGGGCCCGGGCCTGTCCCGAGCGCCGCGTCGAGGTCACGCACCGGGTTGGACGAGCCGACCACGAGCACGCCGTCGCCCGTGGC
>Ga0182744_1001849_pt1 | contig 18127 bp, 19 predicted proteins | sample eDN3rd30CKraftMG_FD_128525 | JGI IMG/M metagenome (GOLD analysis project Ga0182744, IMG submission 128525) | Enriched Miracle-Growth compost microbial communities from Emeryville, California, USA - eDNA 3rd pass 30_C Kraft MG (version 2) (version 2) ...
CCCTGCGATCCGCACGAGGAGTCGGGGATCTCAGGCTGGCTTATGTACGACTCTAGTAGGTCCAAACCCGCCGAGTGGCACTGATATGCCCTTGTTCGCCAGCGGCGTGATGGAAGCGCCCGCTGTGTGGGAGTTAGCCGGCTCCACTTGCTTTTCGTGGGCTTGATTTTCGACGATCCTGCCGCCTACCAGCCGCACCGCTAGCCTGCCTACTCCCCCGCAGGTACGATCTCGGCTGGGTTGGTGAGCGTGGGTTATGCGCGGTAAATATCTAAAACGCGGTGGCCGATGTAGTCCACGTCAAATTGCCGGGCCTGTTCCACTTGGCGTTGTGCGCAGGCGGCGCGTGCGTCTGCATCCTCCACGTAGGACCGCAGCATCTGGGCAAAGGCCTCGGTGTTTGTGGCGTCAATAAGCTGGTCTTCGAGACCTTCCATAACAGTGCGGTAGCCGGGGTTGTCTCCTGCGATCACCACGCCACGGCTGGCTGCGAGCGCCTCAACTACGGAGATGCCAAAGCTTTCGCCGCCCGTGGAGGGCAGGGCCACAATGTCAGCGCCGGCGAGCAGCTCGGCCTTGTCGTCCTCTGCAACGTAGCCGATGAAACTGGTGACCCGGTGCAAACCGTGGTCGGCCACGTAGGTGACCAATTCGTCGAGAAGCGGGCCCTTACCGCCGATGACCAGTTCAAAGGGGACATCCGTGATGTCCATGAGGCGGCGGCAGGCCGCCAGAAGTTCGGCCACGCCTTTGCGTTCCACGAGCCGGCCAAGGAAGAAGATCCGCACGGGCGTATTCTCGGCGGCGGGCTGGGCCGCGAGGCGGTCCAGTTCCGCGCGGTGGGCGTTCTCGTACCCGAGGACGCGCACAGGATTTCCGTTAACCACGGGCGTCACCTTGAGCGCGTCACGCGCGAACTGAGCTGCCGGGGTGGACACGGCGATGACCTGCTTAAACCGGCGCAGTTGCTTGCGCTGCCACCAGCCGAGCAGTCGGGTGCCCACACGGGTGAGCCCAGACCACGGCAGGATGTGAAAGGTACCCACAATTGCGACGTTGGGCTTGGCGTATTTGATAACGCGCCCAGCCATGAGCGGTGAGTACGGCATGTTGATGTGCAGCACATCAAAGTCCACTGTCTCTAGGAGTTCGCGGATTGGCCCTGTGGGTGCTGGCAGCGGAATACCCAGCCGGTTTCCGTTGAATTTGAGGCGCAGGTTCTTGGCCAGCGAATGCATGTTGGGCAGGTCGGTGCGCTTAGTAGTGGAGGTCAGGTAGTGCACTTCATGACCTTTGCCCCGCAACCAGCGCCCGAGCGTCAGCACGTGCTGTTGCACGCCGTCCGTACTGTCTAGGGAGTCATCGATGACGAGTCCAATAGTCAGTGGTCGTTCGGTGGGTTCTTGCGTCATGGGGTGTGCACGTCCATCTGGTTTTGTGTGGGGGTGTGTGGTCAATCAGTTGGTGTTGTGGCTGCGCGGCGGGTTGCGGCGCGCCTGTTCAGTGTACGTCCGTTAGGTTTCCAGCAGGATAGTAACGGGGCCATCGTTGGTGAACCTTACGTCCATGTGTGCACCAAATTTTCCGGTCCCCACCGTCAGTCCTCGTGCGCGTAGTCCGTCCACAACAGCCGCTACGAGTGGCTCAGCTACGTCGCCTTTGGCGGCGGCGTTCCAGGATGGTCGCCTGCCCTTCTTCACGTCCGCATACAGCGTGAACTGACTGACGACGATGATGGGTGCGGCTACGTCTTGGGCTGACCTTTCCTCGTCGAGGATGCGCAGTTCGGCTACCTTGCGCACGATCGTAGCCACATCGGTTGCATCGTCACCGTTTGTGACTCCCACGAGCACCACAAGGCCCTGCTCGTTGAAAGAGGAGACGACCTGGCCATCCACGGTGACCGAGGCCTCGCGGGCTCGTTGCAATACTGCGCGCACGGTTTACCAGCCTCCGCGTCCGGAGGTTCCTCGCCCAGATCGCCCTGAGCCAGAACCACCTGAGCCAAAGCCATAGGGGCGTACTGCAGGGCGCACGTCCGCAAAGTAGATGAAGGCTGGAATAGCAACGAGCAGCGCAGTGAGCCCTAGGAAACCCCAGCCTAGTGGCGGTTCAAGGCCCAAGAAACCCACGAGCGCGCTAGCCCCCACAAGCAGCGACCAGAAACTCTTTGTACGTTTCCCCTCGCTGGTAAACGCAGGTGCTGGCCTGCGCAGGCAGTCCACGAGCGCCCAGATTTCAAGTGCAAAACAGCCCGTGGTCAGGACGAACATGATGAGTTGCTGGAGTGGACCAAACATACGCACTACCTGTCTGACGGTGAGAGGAAAAGCCAAACGAACAAGTTTTGGGCAACCACCGCTGGGACCGAATCTCGGGTGTTCGCCCTCTCCGGTTGGTGCTGCTGATGGCGGCTCCATGAGGAATCATATCGAAGCACACCAACAACTAATTCCTGCGGCGGACATCCCAGGACAGTTATAACGGCGGCAGCATATCTCGTGCCACCTGCGGGCTTGCGCCACTGGCTTCCGCCAGATCAACGATCGCCGAGCGTAAGACCAAGATGAGCGACTGTGCATGCCAGTTCGTCTCGCCAAGTGCGCCCGGATCGGCTGTTTTCCCTAGGTCTTCGAGGAGCCGCAGCGCGACCTTGGGCTCACGCCCCACGGCCAGCGCGGTCCCCAACTCGGTGACCGCCTCGGACATCCGATCCATCAGGTGGGCTACCTGCTCGGTGGCCTGCGACTGCGGGGTGTAGCTGACCCTGCGAGCCACCACCCGCACCGATCGCATGGCTCGATCCACCAGCACCCGAGCGTTTTCGATGTGCGCTAGCTCGCTGCGAAAACGCCGCGCGGAGGCCACAACTCGGGCGGTATTAAGTGACTCGATGGATGTGGTGCGCCATTCGTCGAGAATCAATTGCGAGCCGCGCGCTCGAGACATTGCCAGCTCCTGGTCCGTTGCGGAACCAGAACGCAAACCGGCGGCCGTCAACGTGAGTGAGTGCGCCAATTCCCGGCACGCAGCCTGCGCGCTCGCGCGGGCATGGCGACGAGGATCGCTCGGTACCAGCAGCGCCACAAGTACCGCGACCACGGAACCCACCACGGCGTCCGACCATCGGCCAAAGCTCCCGCCCAGCGCGGGACTCATCAGTCCAGCCGGCATGCCCACAAGCACGGCGGTTTGCGTGCCTGAGTGGCTGGCCAAGGTCGCGCCCGAACCAACAAACCGCGCAATCATCACGGCAAGGAAGATCGCCGTGCCAATCTGGATGGGCCCGTGCCCAAACCACAGGCCAAAATACTCGCCGGCAAAGATCCCAAAAGACAGGCCAAGGCCCGTCTCAGCCGCTCGACGAACGCTACGTTCCGCAGTAAAGCCAAGGCACGCCCACGCGGCAACGGGCGCAAAGAAGGGGTAGGGGTGCCCCACAATGTACATGGCCGCAAGGTGGGAGAGCCCGCACGCGACAGCCGCCACGAATGTTGGACCTGCAGCGCGGCGCACCCGGCCCGCGCCCTGCCTGAGCCAGGTGGCAGCGCGGGCGCGCGTCACCGCAGCAACGGGATGCGTGGCGCTCACGTCAGAGGAATTTGCCCATGGTGCCATTGAGGTTTGCGCTGCCGCGCGCCTCGCGCGAGGTCTGGCCGCGCTCGGCAGGCCGATCCGCACTCTTGCCCTCCCCGGGCACAATGACTTCCTGACCACCTGAGATAGCGCCGCCATCGCAATCCACCGTGAACTGAGCATCCTCAGGCACCGAGCGCTTGATCACAGCGAGCGCAACAGGACCGAGTTCATGGTGGCGGGCAACGGAGGTCACAACGCCAACTTCCTTCTCCCCCACATACACGGCTGCGCCGCGGGTGGGTAGGAGATGGCCGGAACCATCAAGATAGATCATGACGAGCCTGCGGGGCGGACGACCAAGGTTGTGCACACGCGCGATGGTTTCCTGCCCCCGGTAGCAGCCCTTGTGCAGGTGCACTGAGGTACGCAGCCAGTCGAGCTCGTGCGGGATGGTCTTATAGTCCACCTCGGTTTCGAGCCGTGGCCGCCACGCTTCAATGCGCAGGGCTTCCGTGGCCCACGTGCCGGCAAGCGTCCAGCCGCCCTCTTCGCGTGAGCGGATTTCGGCGTCAAGACGCTCTCGCGGCACGAGGACAAGGCGCCACGGGCGCTGTGCGCCCGGGTGATTCGCGGCGTCTGGTCCATAGCGTGTGCTGCCCTCGAACACGGCCGGCCAGTGATCCACCCAGGTGATGGGTTCGGATTCGTTGCCCTCACGGGACACGGGCTCGCCAATAGCCGCCCACTGGTCCGTCACGTCCACGATCTCTACCTGCAGCATGAACTTCATGCGGTTCAACCACTCAGTCAGTTCGGGAGCATGGTCCCGCGCGGTGATCAACCAGGTGGTTACGCCATCATCAACCACACCGGCCACATGCTCCATGTGGCCCTGCGGTGAGAGCACCAGAAGTTCACGCGACTGGCGGGGCTCTAGATCAATCAGTTGGGCGCTCGTGATCGAGTGCAGCCAGCTGAGCCTATCCGGTCCGGTCACGGTGATGACGCCGAGGTGCGACTGATCCACTACCGCGGCGCCGCGGGCAAGCGCACGCTGCTCAGCAGTGGGATCGCCGTAGTGCCACGCAACTCCGGCATCCGGGGTTGCCGCAGCAACAGCGCCATGCCGCGAGAGCAGTGGGCTGGTGTAGGTGTATTCACTCATGATCTGGTCTACTGCTCCACACGCGTCAGAGTTGCTGAAACGTAGTCCTGCAGTGGGTTACCGAACGCAGCTAGTGACTGCACCCACATGAGGTCACCGCTCACGTTGCCGTACACCCGTTTGGAAGCCGTCACCTCGGCGGCAGTGCCCGTGCGTGCGATGAGATCAGAGACGAGCTGAACTTTGCCCTCACCCGCCATACCGAGGTACACCGTGACCCGACCGGCGGGATCCGAAAGCAACACCTCCAGCGAGGCGTAGTCCTTGGGAACACCCTGGTGCGGTTCGGGCGCAATGCGCCAGTATCCGCTCTCGGTGGACCAGAACAGCGTGTCATCGTCCGGTTCTGGCACCTCAGATTGTGCAGCAGCCTCAGGCACGCCACCGGACCCAGCTACCTCGCTGGAAGGGGTAGTGCCCTGTGACGTGAGGGAATCGTCGGAAATAAGCGACTCAGCGTCAGAGCCAGCCTGCTGGCGATCCAGTTTTTCAAACTCGGCCAACGGATCAGGGACCTCAGGCATCGAGTGCGGGGTCAAGCGAATAGTGGACTCGTACCGCAGGTACGGGCCACCATCATGACTAAACGTCACCTCTTGGATAAAACCGGAAGTTTGCAGGCCCGGATACTCCAAAACCCCCTCCCCACGCCACGAGCCAACCAACCAGGCCAGCGGGTACAGTTCCGGAGCAAGTCCCTGAGGAAACGTAAAAGCCACTGTTATCGCTGTCCCTTAAAAAGCTTGTACACGGTGTAACCCGCAAACCACACGATGGTGACGGTTACAACAACGAGCAGGCTGATAAAGAAAGTTTCAAGTACTTGTGAGTCAACGTCCATGCAGCCATCCTACCGGTCTCCACTGACAGATAAGGGATGATGGGCACATGACGTCCTCGAACAGTTACTCACACCTCGTCATCAAATCCACCACCGGTTTTAACCGCCTCGAGACCACCAACCAGGCCCTCACCGTAGCCACTGCCGCCCTGACGGCAGAAGTACCCACCTCGGTGTGGCTTACCGGGGACTCAGTATTCTTAGCGGTCCCAGGCCGGGCCAACGAGTTTGAACTGGCGCACGGGATGGGCTTCGCGGACATGATCGAGATGATCCGCACTCACGGCACGCTCACCGCCTGCGTGCAATGCGTGGCGCGCCGCGGCCTGACCGCGGCCGACCTGCTGGACGGGGTACGCATCGCGGGGGCTGCGTCCTTTGTGGACGAGATCATGCGCGCGGGCACCCAGGCGCTCGTCTACTAACGGCAAGACGAGTTAGAGGACGATGCGGCCCACAATGTACGCCACAATACCCATCACAGCGATGGGCAACGTGACCACGGACATCCACGAAGTCTTACCGGTGACGGCCGGAAGCCGGCCAAAAAGATGCTGCAGCGCCACCACAATGACGCCCGCGCACACGCCAATACCGAGGCCCGCGTAGAGGGTGAGTTGGTCAAGCACGAGCGTGGAGCCGTAGCCCACAGCAACGGACGCAACCACCGCAATGACATTGCGCCAAACCGGAGAAATCCGTGAGGCCGATACGGCCGAGGCAACCGCGAGCGCAGCAGCGCCCGCCACTGCGAGTTCAACTCCGCCATCCAACTTGTAACTGGCCACCCAACCCACCGCAGAGATGGATACAACGGTTCCAGAAACAGTTCCCACTAGGGAATCCACGAGTTGAATACGCGGGTAAGCGCGCAGCATCTCGTTAATGAAGGACAGGAACACGGCCATGGCCAAAACAATAGGGAGATAGCGCAGCCACGGTTCGTCCCGCGTTGCAGCCAGGCAGGCAAGTCCGCCCAACCCAGCGAGGACCACAACGATGGTGGTTCCGCCCTTGGCGGGCAGGTGCAGGAGGCTCGACCAGCCGATTGCGAATACCACCGAGAGCAAACCAACTACCACTATGAGAGGGACCAGCCCAAGGTATGCGGCGCAGGCTGTGGCTGCGGAGAGAACGGCCGCAAGAACGGCGCGGGTCGAGAGCTTCACGCCTTACAGTCTCCCAGAAACTCAGCGCACCCGGTTAATTTTGGTCGGTTATCGAGGATCGGACGAGTGACCTGCGATAATTTGTCAGTAGATTCTTTGCAGTCAATCTGGCAGACGATGGGAGGTACACCATGGCAGAGATCATGCTGCTCACTTCCACAACAAATACTTCCGTGCAAGTGCTGCCCGCACTGGGCTTACTTTCCCACCGGGTACGGGTACTGCCTATGGAAGCCTCCGCTGTTGTGCAGGCGGCAGAATCTGACATCGTGCTCGTTGACGCTCGCAAGGACCTTGTGGGGGCTAGGTCAACGTGCCGGATGCTGCGTGCTTCTGGAACCGAGGTACCCACTCTTTTGATCTTGACTGAGGGCGGGCTCATGGTGGTCACCTCGGAATGGGGTGCGGATGACCTATTGCTGGACACTGCTAGTCCCGCCGAGGTTGAAGCCCGGCTGCGGTTGGCCCGTGAAAAGGTAACGCAGGATGTCCAAGCCAGCCACCCTGAGGAAATCAGCACGGGTGAGCTCTACATCGACGCGTCCGGGTACACGGCTCGCCTCCGTGGCGTTCCGCTTGACCTCACGTATAAGGAGTTTGAACTCCTCAAGTACTTGGTCCAGCACCCCGGCCGCGTGTTTACCCGCGCGCAACTGCTGCAAGAAGTGTGGGGGTATGACTACTACGGTGGTACTCGCACGGTTGACGTGCATGTGAGGCGGCTGCGGGCCAAGCTCGGTGTGGAATACGAGCAGATCATCGGCACTGTGCGCAATGTGGGTTACCGTTTTGACCCACCCAAGGATCGCCGGCAAAAAGAGGCAGAGCGCCAAGAGGCCAGCAAATAATCGGTACCACTCCCCGCCCTAGGTTCGCCCTTTGGGCGTGGTGCTGACTAGACTCAGGCACGTGAACCGAGACTTTAGCGACGTCCTAACTGACGGCCCCTGGAAGCACGAGTTTGTGTCCGCCAACGGAACTCGGTTTCACGTTGTTGTGGCAGAGCCCGAGCAACGTCCAGCGCCGCTCGTAATCCTCTTGCATTCGTTCCCTCAGTTTTGGTGGGCGTGGCGTCACCAGATTCCAGCTCTGACTGCTGCGGGCTATCGCGTGGCGGCAATGGATATGCGCGGCACGGGGGCTTCGGATAAGCCCCCTGCTGGTTATGACATGGCAACTCGTACGAGGGATGTGGCCGGGGTCATTCGTTCTCTTGGCGAGCAGAATGCCGTGATCATTGGCCATGGTTTGGGCGGTGTCACTGCGTGGTCGATGGCTGCGCTGCAACCTTCGGTAACTAAGGCCGTGGGCGCACTGGCGGCCCCTCACCCCGCCCACGTTCACACCTCAACTCGCTCAATGCTTTCGCGCTCAGGGTTTGCGCAGGTTTCACTGTTCCGGGTGCCCAGCCTCACCGAACGCGCATTGATTAAGCCGGATGCGCTGGCAAAGTTGATGAACTCGTGGGCGCACGTGAAGTTTGCCCAGGATGACATCGATGTCTACGCCAATGCTCTGGGCATCCCTTTTGCTGCTCGTAATTCACTTGAGCCGCTGCGCTGGTATACCCATTCCCTACCTTCGGTATTGGGACGCAGGTTCCTGCAGTCGGTGCGCACGCCGGTAAACGTTCCTGCGCTGCAACTACAGGGTGCACAAGACCATTACCTGCGCCGCGAGTCCGCATCCGCGGATTCTTCCGCGTTCTGCACCAATCTGCGCTACGAGGTCCTTGCTGATGCCGGGCACTTCCTGCCCGAAGAAACCCCAGAAACCGTCAACTCCATCATTCTGGATTGGCTGCACGATTCGGTTCATCCACAGCGCTGAAATGCACAACAGAGTTGCACCCGGCCCGGAGAATCCGGAGCAACGGACAGGAAGTCCAGTTAGGCCCGTGGAAACTTAGTTAAACCCGCAGCCTTTGCCGCATCGGTTTCCCCAAGCCCGTACGAGGGGCACAGCGGAGCCAACGCACAGGCCCCACATGCCGGTTTGCGCGCAAAACACACCCTACGCCCATGAAAGATGACCCTGTGCGAAAGCTCAGTCCAATTCTTTCGCTCCACCAAAGCCCCAATCACCTTTTCCACCGCCACCGGGTCTTCCGAATCGGTCAGTTCCCAGCGCCGCACGAGCCGGCCAAAGTGAGTGTCCACGGTAATGCCCGGGACGCCAAACGCATCACCCAACACAACATTCGCGGTCTTGCGGCCTACCCCGGGAAGCCGCACAAGGTCGTCGAGAATCTGAGGAACCACACCACCGTGACGCTCCACAAGGGCCTGACCAATGCCACGCAGTGAACGTGCCTTTTGCCGGTGAAACCCGCTAGGGCGAATGTACTCCTCCAGGTCAGCGAGGTCCGCCTGCGCATAATCCACAGCGGTGGGGAACGCCGCAAATAGAGCGGGAGTCACCACATTGACCTGCCGATCCGTGGACTGCGCCGACAAAACCGTGGCAATAAGCAGTTCAAGCGGAGTGGTGAAATCGAGTTCACAGTGGGCATCGGGATGGACCTCCCCGAGCACACGGTAGATTTTCCGGGCTCGACGCACGAGCGCTAGCGGCGGGCGCGGCGAATCCTGATCCATAGCAGCAACCACGGCCCACCTCCACTTTCGCAACCGTATTCTTCACTCAACTGTACCGGTCACATCTATTAAGTCGGCCGGCTGACCTGTCGATAAACGTAAGGTCGAGACGGGATCCGCACGCACGACCAAAGCCACCACAACGGCACCGTGCCAGTGCATTCCGACTCACCTTTTATCCAGGTGCGCACCCCAATGCGCATGATGACGTCGCGGAGCCCAAATGGAACCACGTGAGCCAATGCCCATTGCAATGGCCACGCTTTCCAGCGCCAACCTACCAAACGGTCAGTCATTGGCCGAGTTGCGCGCGGCACGCATCATGCTGCGCCAGGAACTTTCCTTTGCCAACCATTGGCATCGACTCGTGCGCGCCCGCATTGACCTCTCGGTGGCCGTGGCTGCAAAGCCGGGAACGCTTGGCGGCGTTGTATCTGAGTATGTAGATTCCACGCGGGTGCCCATGCCGCAGGAAATTCGGGAACTCGCGGACGTTGTTTTGCATGGCGAGGGCCTGACGCCCATTGATCTGCCGCAGTTGCGCGCGCTCGACTACAGCTTGAATGAATATGAGCGCTCAATTAGAACGGAACTCATGCGAGTTACGGACCTGATAGTGGGTGCGAGCAGTTAGGCTAGGTTGCGTCAAAGTAACGCAAGCAGTGCAGCGTTAAACTCTGACAATCCGCATAAAGCCGGCAAATCCATCCGGCACGCGCGTCAATTTCCCTGAATATCCTGCTCTTGCGCGCGCGGCCATGTACCGTGAAACTACATGCATAGTGCAAACTGATAAGCAGTAAACAAAATCGTGTGAAGGAAGTGTCACGTGGACAACGAAAGCGTCGTTCTCTCCGCACCACTCTTTGCCACCATGGATGAGACCGAGCGGCACTCGCTCTACGCCTCCATGGTCAAGGTGGAGCTTAACCGTGGTGAAGTTCTCTTTGATGAGGGCGAAAACGGAGACCGTTTGTACATCATTGAAGAGGGCAAGATTAAGCTCGGTTCCTCCTCCGGCGATGGCCGCGAGAACCTGCTAGCCATCCTCGGCCCAGGTGAGATGTTCGGTGAACTCTCCCTGTTTGATCCAGGGCCACGCTCGCTGTCCGCGAGCGCCGTGTCCGACTCCGTGCTGTACGAGTTGGAGCACTCCGCACTCGTTCGCGTGATTGAGGAGCGTCCGGCAGTGGCTAAGCACCTGTTGACTGCGCTTGCTCGCCGCCTGCGCCGCACCAACGAGGCCCTTGCGGACCTCGTATTCTCTGACGTTCCCGGCCGCGTTGCCAAGGCACTTTTGGATCTTTCGACTCGCTTTGGTGAGCGCGTTGACGAGGGCATTCGTGTTGCTCACGACCTCACGCAGGAGGAGTTGGCCCAGCTTGTTGGCGCCTCGCGCGAGACGGTCAACAAGGCTTTGGCTGACTTTGCCGGCCGTGGCTGGGTGCGCCGCGAAGGTCGCGCAGTGGTCCTGTTGGACATCGACCGCTTGGAGCGCCGCGCGCGCTGAGCCGGTTCGAGCGCCTGGCGCTCGTCAGTTTGTGCACTAACCTTCACATGGGCGTGGGGTGGGATTCCGTAGAATCCCACCCCACGCTCGTGCTGTTTGGTTGCGCTTATGTGTTAACTGCCAGCTGTGTTTATTTCCGACGATTCCCCACGCCCCAGTACGGGTCACCGCACGTGGTGTGCTGGGAGTTGGCGTACTTGGTGTGGCACGTCACGCCCACGAGCCGCACGTGGCGCGTTATGCGGTCTAGGCGAACTCGACTACGAGTTCGACCTCCACAGGAGAGTCAAGGGGCAGGACTGCCACCCCCACAGCCGAACGAGCGTGCACGCCGCGGTCCCCAAAGATCTCGCCAAGTACCGTGCTCGCCCCATTGATTACTGCCGGCTGCCCGGTAAAGGCCGGGTCAGAGGCAACAAAGCCAACAACCTTCACTACTCGTGTGATGCGATCTAGCGAACCCAACTCAGCCTTGATCGCCGCGAGCGCATTGAGCACGGCGATGCGGGCAAACGCAGTCGCGTCATCGGGCGAAACACAGCCCTGCTCGATGCCCACCTTGCCGGTAGCCGGAAGCGCACCTGCAACAAACGGCAATTGCCCGGACGTCCACACTTGGTTTCCTGAGGTGACCGCCGGGACATACGCAGCCACGGGAGCCGCCACCTCAGGCAGTGAGATGCCCAGTTCGGTGAGTCGATCGTCGATAAGAGACATCAGGCGTCACCCAACGGGCGCTTCATATAAGCCACCAGCCCGTTACCATCCGGTCCGGTCACAACCTGGACGAGTTCCCAACCCTCGGAACCCCAGTTGTCGAGGATCTGCTTTGTCGCGTGAATGATCAGCGGCACGGTTACGTATTCCCACTTTTGAGCCATACCGCAATACTAGGTCAGCATGCTGCCGTAAGCGCTGTGACAGGCAACATACAGAGTGCTCACAGTCACCAAACATGCACACTTTCTTTAATCACCACGGGCCAACGCCGGCCTGTATTCGCGTACTGTAGTTATCATGTCGAATTCTGCTCAACGGGGTCCAACTGGCAACGGAAACGGCGGCAATCGTGACGCATGGGGCGCCACCTCCGCACAGTTTTCGGGTGGCAGCCTCTCCGCGGTCGGGACTAACCGGTCCCGGAAGTCACTGAACCCATTTCAGGTGATCGGCCTGCTTATGGTGTTTGTACTCCTCGCAATCGTGGGCGGTATCCTCACCGCCGCCATCGTGGTACCAGTAGCCGCAGGCGCCAGCACCGTCACCAAAACGGCCACAGACACGTTTTACGAGATCCCCACTGATTTAGACATCGACACACCTTCTCAGGCCTCCAAGATTTACGCTTCGGATGGCAAGACGGTGCTGGCTACGTACTACTCGGAAAACCGCACAGTGGTACCGCTGAGCAAGATCTCACTCAACATGCAAAATGCCGTGATTGCCACCGAGGACAAGCGCTTCTGGTCTCACGGCGGTGTTGACGTACAGGGCATCACCCGAGCGGCTGTCAGCCAACTCAACGGAAATGGCGGCGGTGGGTCAACCTTGACTCAGCAGTATGTCAAGAACGTGCTCATCCAAAAGGCCAGCCGTGCCGGCGACATCGAAGGTGTTGAGGCCGCACGCGCCACAAGCATGGAACGCAAGCTCAAGGAAGCCAAGCTTGCCATGAACGTGGAAAAAACAAAGACCAAGGAACAGATCCTTGAGGGCTACCTGAACATCGCACAGTTCGGCACCAAAGTGTACGGCGTGGAGGCAGCCGCCCAGTACTACTTCTCCAAGAGCGCGGCTAACCTCTCCGTGGTAGAGGCCGCTACTATCGCCGGCATCACCCAGCGACCCTCCACGTTCGACCCCATCGCAAACCCAGCTGATTCGGAGCGTCGCCGCAACACCGTGCTGACCCTCATGCTTCAGCAGGACTACATCACCCAGGACGAATACAACGAGGCAATTGCCACCAAGTTGGAAGACACCCTCAAGGTGAAGAAGACTGCGGTGAGCAACGGCTGTGAAAGTGCAGGAATCAACGGATTCTTCTGTGACTACGTGACCAAAACAATCATGAAGGATCCCGCCTTTGGTGAGACCCAGGCCGAGCGCATGGATCTGCTCTACCGCGGCGGCTTAAAGATCATCACCACCTTGGATCTGGACAAGCAGAAGCAGGCTTACAACATCCTGCAGGAGAACGTCCCGGCTAAAAACGAGAAGATGATCGGTGCCGCGATGTCCTCTGTGGAGCCCGGCACCGGCAAGATCCTCGTAATGACCCAGAACCGCAAGTACACCCCATCTAGCACCAAACAAAAGGGGTACACCTCGGTCAACTACAACGCCGGCCCAGACAAGGGTGGATCCAACGGTTTCCAGGTGGGATCCACATTCAAGGCCTTTGTACTTGCCGAGTGGTTTAAGGAAGGCCACACTCTCCTCGAGTCAGTAGATGCAAATAAGCGAACCTGGCAGACAAAAGACTTCCTAGCATCGTGCGCAAACGTGGCTATGAAACCTTGGACCCCAGCCAACTCGGACGGACAAGGTTCCGGCCACCGCACAGTTCAGCAGGCTACAGCACTGTCCATTAACACTGCGTTTGTGAGCATAGAATCCAAGCTGGACCTATGCCGGGTGGCGGACACCGCCTCTGAGATTGGATTTAGGCCAACCACCCACCCAGATCAGGTAACCGCCAAGAACACGGATGGCATTACCCCTGATGCACGCGGCTTCTACCCTGTATTCCCCACTGCGTCCATGGTGCTGGGAACCCAGAACTCCACTCCGTTGTACATGGCGGCTGCATATGCGACCTTTGCCTCTGGCGGTACCTACTGTGAGCCTGTCGCGATCACCAAGGTGACCGACGTGAACGGTAAGGACATCAAGGTCCCTCAGGCAAACTGTAAGCAGACTTTGGACTCAGCAACCGCCAAGGCTGTGACGTATGCACTATCCAAGGTCATCTCTCCCGGTGGTGGTGCTCCTGCAGCCGCCCTTGCCGATGGGCGACCTGGAGCCGGTAAGACGGGAACTACCAACGACAACTTGGCAGCATGGTTCACCGGCTTTACTCCTGATCTCGCCACGTCCATCTGGATGGGATACCCAGACAGCAACCAGGTTCCCATGCAAAACATCACCATCAATGGCCGGTGGTTTAGGAACGTTTACGGTTCGTCAATGGCTGCGCCCATGTGGAAGCAGTTCATGGACTACGCCCTCAAAGACCAGCCCAAGACGCCATTTGATCCCATTGCAAAGGAACAACTCGGATTCCAAGAACGGCCAAAGCGAGACCCCAGCAAAGAATCTGACAACGAGAAGTCCGGGGACAACAAGTCTGGTGACAACAAATCCGGCGATGGCAAAGCTACGGATGGAAAATCTGGTGGCTCCGGCTCAGGCAATACAAATAACGGCGGCAAGTCCCCCGGTGGCGGCTCCGGCAATAATGGCGGTAGCAGGGGTGGCAACGGCGGTGGTACCGCGCCATCCGGGCCCGGTTCCGGCTCTGGGAAGAACGGCTAGTGGCTAAGACGCTTCAGGTGCCTGCCGCAGCCGATCGGACTGCAGCACGGGTCGTATCCACCGTGGGTAAGGTTTTGGGCGCTGGGGCCTTACTGGCAGGTGCGGGGCTCACATATTCCTGCTTTGAAGCACAGCAATACGTCCTGCGCGAGTTCGAGGTCCCAGTGCTGCCGTCCGGAGCTCAGCCTATGCGGATTCTGCACGTCTCAGACCTTCATATGGTCCCGGGCCAAGAGCGGAAAGTCAGCTGGGTTCAGTCCTTGGCTAACCTAGAGCCAGACTTTGTCATCAACACGGGAGATAATTTTTCCCACGTTGACGCACTACCCGTGATCACGCGTGCCCTTGCACCTTTGCTCGATTTTCCCGGGGCTTTTGTTATGGGGTCCAATGACTACTTTGGACCACGCCTAAAAAATCCAGCTCGTTATCTGCTGCCTGACTCACGGGTGCCGCACGAGCCAACAGTGCGCGACCCGTTGCCCACCGAGGCTTTTGCCCGCCACATGGTCTCTTGTGGCTGGTTAGATCTGTCCAACACTCGCGCACAGGCGACTGTGGCCGGCACCGTGTTGCGTTTTGCCGGGCTCGACGATCCGCATATTGACCGCGACGTCTACCCCACCGAGCCTGACCTGCCGGTTCCGGCAGGACTCCCATCAGTGCGCGTTGGAGTGGTTCACGCCCCCTACACACGCGCGCTCAACGCATTCACGGCAGATAAGCGTGAACTGATCATTGCCGGCCATACTCATGGTGGGCAGTTGTGCGTTCCTGGTTTTGGTGCACTCGTAACTAACTGCGACCTAGACCGAGGACGCGCCAAGGGCCTGCACGGCTGGCCGGGGCTGCGCCCTGATGAACCAGGCGGGGAGGACTCCGCTTGGCTGCACGTAAGCGCCGGTCTGGGCACCTCCCGGTTCACCCCAGTACGGTTTGCGTGCCGCCCAGAGGCAACGCTTCTCACGCTCGTGGCCAAGTAGTTCTGTAGGGTTTCGCTAGGAGTTCCGTATGGTTTCCCTAGGGCTTTTCCCAGGGCTTTTCCTAGGGTTGAGGCCTGCCAGATGCGCTCTTGATCACACTGGATGGATTTTGGTCTTTAGTAGCCCCACAGATCAGATATAGTTATACCCGTTGCGAAAACAACTCGGGGTGTGGCGCAGGTTGGTAGCGCGTCCGCTTTGGGAGCGGAAGGTCGCAGGTTCAAATCCTGTCACCCCGACCGAGTGAAGGGCCCGACACAGTGTGTCGGGCCCTTCGTCGTATCCACGTTGCGTCACGATCCACGCACCGCGATAGGCGGGGCGAGGCGGGGCGCGGCGAGGGTAAGACGTGGCTAAGGTGAGACGTGGCTAAGGTGAGACGTCGCTGGGACCCAGCCCTCTCGTCGTGAAGCGCATTAATGATGTACACACAACAAAAATGATGTAAGTGCAGCAATTTTCGTGGATCTCATGATGCGGACCGTGCTGGTAGGCAGTAGGAAATGACGAACCGTCACCAAGTTTTTAACCCTGCGCCAACAGGAGTATCCTGATACAGGTCACTTTGTGGCCATCGGGGTGTAGCGCAGCTTGGTAGCGCACGTCGTTCGGGACGACGGGGCCGCAGGTTCAAATCCTGTCACCCCGACATATGAAGGGCCTCTGGTCAGCAAATATGCTAACCAGAGGCCCTTTGTTTTTTGCTGTCTAGAGGCCGTGGACCACGTTACGCACCGCGGCGAGCGCGCGCGGCCGCAGCCAGCTCGCGCAGCAACGCAGCAGTGGTATCCCAGTCGATGCAGCTGTCCGTCACGGACTTGCCGTATTCGAGGCCGCTCGGGGCGGGCTTCTGGTTCCCAGCCACGAGGAAGCTCTCCATCATGATTCCGGAGATCTTCTTGTTACCCGCCGCGATGGAACCAGCGATCTCGCGTACCACCTCCGCCTGACGCACCTCGGACTTGCCGGAGTTGCCGTGCGAGGCGTCGATGACCAGGCGTGGTTCCATGCCCGCGTTGGCGATGACCTCCACGGCGGCGTCCACGGAGGTGTTGTCATAGTTTGGTCCGCCGCGTCCGCCGCGCAGGATCACGTGGCAGTCTGGGTTGCCCGTGGTGGCCACCACGGAGGCCATGCCATCGGGGTGGATGCCAAAGAACGTGTGCTCGGCGGCGGCGGTCACGCAGCCATCCACGGCAGCCTGTACGTCGCCATCGGTAGCATTCTTGAAGCCAATGGGCATGGACAGACCCGACGCCATCTGGCGGTGCACCTGCGACTCCGGGTTACGCGCGCCGATTGCGCCCCAGGACACTGCGTCCGCGATGAACTGCGGGGAGGTGGGCTCCAGGAACTCAGTAGCAGCGGGGACGCCCTGCTCAAGGACGTCGAGCAGCACCTTGCGCGCAGTGCGCAGCCCGCGCTGCACGTCGAACGACTCGTCCATGCCTGGGTCGTTGATCAGACCCTTCCAACCCAGCGTGGTGCGCGGCTTTTCAAAATACACGCGCATAACCACGAGCAGGTCGTCCTCAAGTTCTGGAACCAGCGCCGCGAGGCGGTGCGCGTACTCAAGCGCTGCCTTGGGATCGTGGATAGAGCAGGGGCCCACCACGGCCAGCACACGATCGTCCTGTCCATTCAGCACCGCGCGGATCTCCTCGCGGCTACGTGCCACGAGTTCTGCGCTGCGGGCGGGCAGTGGAAGCTCGTGGAGCATGGCACGTGGGGATGGCAGCGGGTCCAACGCCCGGATACGTAGATCTGAGGTGTTGGGTGCGTCTAGTGCTTGGTCAAGCGACATTTTGTCTTAGCTCCGTGGGTTTCATGAACTCTTCAACGAAGCCGCGCACGCTCTTTTTCCGGAGCGGCTCCGTCACTAACGACGAAGGGCCAAGATCGTCTCACGCGAGGTGAGCGTCTTAGCCCTATGCTGGCTCCGGGTGGAAAGTTGGTCAGGCAGTTGCCCGCACGGCCCCACCGGGAGCCTGCGTAAAGTGCCAATACCAACGTCCGGTCATGCACCTAAAGTAACACCGTGCCAGTAAAACCCTCAAGTGGCGGGCACTTTTGTCCTACTCCTTGGGATAGACCCTGGCGGTGGCCGGGTCATTCGGCCCGAGTCACAGCGTGAGTGGGGCCGTCGCTTTCCGACGATTCCCCACCCACGCTGTCAGGTTCAGCTACCGCTCAGAAAAGTTCTGCGGCATTGCCTAACGCTGTTTTGCCCAACGCTGCTTTACCTACTGCAGCATTGCCTAGCGTTGCCAAACGGCGGCTTTACTTACCGCAGCCGCAGTTCCCGCAGCCGCATCCAGCCTTCTCGCCGGCGCCGTCAGCACCCTCGGCTTCAACGTCCTGACCACGGCGAATCGCCTCGGCAAGGATCTCGGCGATCTGCACAGCGTTGAGCGCCGCACCCTTGCGCAGGTTGTCGTTGGACACAAACAGCACGAGGCCCTTGTTGCCCTCCACGGACTGGTCCTGGCGGATGCGTCCTACCAGGCTTGGGTCCACTCCGGCTGCAGCCAGCGGGCTCGGCACGTCCACAAGTTCCACACCCGGAGCCTGCGCTAGCAGCTCCACAGCCTGCTCGGGAGTAATGTCGTTTTCAAACTCCGCGTGGATGGACAGCGAGTGTCCGGAGAACACGGGCACGCGCACGCACGTTCCCGCTACCTTCAGCTCGGGCAGGCCGAGGATCTTGCGCGATTCGTTGCGCAACTTTTGTTCCTCGTCCGTCTCG
>Ga0182744_1001854_pt1 | contig 18095 bp, 19 predicted proteins | sample eDN3rd30CKraftMG_FD_128525 | JGI IMG/M metagenome (GOLD analysis project Ga0182744, IMG submission 128525) | Enriched Miracle-Growth compost microbial communities from Emeryville, California, USA - eDNA 3rd pass 30_C Kraft MG (version 2) (version 2) ...
TGGTTTAAATAAATTTCCCTATTTCAGGCCGGCAACCATCTTTCTTAAATACCGTTTAAACTCAATTGATTGGATTACCTCAATATGATCAATCAAACCAAGCACAAATCTGCCAATTCCTTCGTAAGCTGCTACGGGCACATTTAGTATATGGTAATCTTTCTCCTTAATCAATTTAGAGACATCAGGAAATTCCTCACAAAAAAGATAATAAGCCTTAAAATCCAACTTTAAAATTATGGTGTCTATTGGGCAGGCTGATGAAAAATTGAATATATCTGTAAATGGAATCAAATGCTTTGATTGTGCAACGAATTCCTTATTAGTTATTATAATATCTCCAATTCTGCTTATTTTGAATCGCTTACATTTTTCACTTGCAATCTCGTATGCCCAGACACCCTGTTTTTCAAAGGAAAATTCAATAGGTTCAACCAGTCTTTTGTAAATGGAATTACTATTGGTTGACCGGTAATCCATTACCCATACCTGTTTCTTTAATCTAATTGCCCGAAATAACTTTTTAACTATTAAAAGGGATTCGCTCAATTCAGGATTTTTCCTTACTCCGTCATATTTTTTCTCAATACGGTAATAATACCCATCTTCAGCGACGAGATTATCTTCAGCGACATTAAAAATTTTCATTGAATGCCTATCCTGTTTTTCCGGATCTATTCTGTAAAAACCATCCTTTCTATCAATAAAAAAACCCGCATGCTCCATAGTTTCAAAATCCCGGTAAATCGTTCGCTCTGACACTTTCAACCTGCTCATCAACTCAAATATTGAATATTTTCTTGCTCCACATAGCAGAATGACAAGTTTTAAAACTCTTATAGTTTTTGGATTATCCATAACTTTTTTACCAATTATTTAATCCCTCCACCCATCACATCAAACCTTTTCCTAAAAAACATCAATTGATAGCCTATTGCATTTCCCCAGTACTTCCAGGTGTGGCCGCCGAAGCGCTCAATGTAATCATGGGGAATTTTTAATTCAATAAGTTTTGCATGCATGGCCCGGTTGACGCCAATGAATGGATCATCTATTCCGCAGTCAATTATTACAGGGATGCTTATACGATTATTTGCTGCAATCTGCAGATCGGAATGCTGCTCCATAGCTGCTACAGAAGTATCACCAATGATACTTTCTATATTGTATTTATTTTTAAAAGGCATCAGATCTAATACGCCACTCATGCTTCCGGCTGCCCCAAACACATCCTGATGCCTGAAAGCAAGATATAATGCGCCATGGCCACCCATGCTCAACCCGCAAATGGAACGAAAATCTTTCCCTGGCTTTGTGCGAAAATGATTGTCGATATAAGCCGGCAATTCACCGCTTATGTAGGTTTCATAATTTCCACCTGCATCGGCCTTGCTATCGAAATACCAACTGTTCTTTCCATCAGGGCATACCAATATCATTTGAAACTGATCAGCATAATCTTTAAAATCCGAAACTTTTTTTACCCAGTTAGAATAATCGCCGGTATAACCATGAAGCACAAATACCACGGGAAAAACTGAATCTTTATACCGCTCGTAACTGTCGGGAACGATCACCACGCATTTTGTTATATTATTCAGCGCCTTGCTTTGTATGGCAAGTGTGTCAACACGTGAGGCCATACATGATGGGCCAATCAACAGCATTAAAAAAAATAAAATGTTACGCATACCTTTTTTATTAACGGGCTTTCTTTCAAAAGCACTTTTTCCGTGATTTTTTAAAAATTCCTTCTAACAAATTTTCATTTCATATTCATTGAAGCAATGATCGCCTCTATTCTTTGTTTAAGTTGTGCAAGCTTTTCATCAAAATCCTTTACATTATTTAAATCAGTGTTCACACTGAAGTAAAACTTGATCTTAGGCTCAGTACCACTCGGGCGGGCAGAAATTTTATCGCCATTTTCAAGGATGAATTGTAATACATTGCTTTTTGGAAAATTGAGTTGGCTCTTTTCTCCGGAAGGAAGATAGCGGCTCTCGAGTGTCAGGTAATCCAATAGTTGCACTACCCTGCTACCGGCAATTTCTTTGGGCGGATCATTTCTGTATTGCTGCATCATAGATGCTATTTCTTTAGCGCCATTCATGCCTTTTTTGGTAATGGAAATCAGTTCTTCATAATAAAATCCATATTGTTTGTACAGATCGAGCAGTTTGTCAAAAAGGGTTCTTCCTTTTTCTTTTTCCACTGCTGCCATTTCGCAAATAATGGCCACGGCGCTAATAGAATCTTTATCGCGCACTTTGTCGCCGATCATCAAACCGAAACTTTCCTCGCCACCGATTATATATTGTTCGGCCGGCTCCTTTTCCCTGATCAGTTCGGCAATCCACTTAAATCCTGTAAGTGTATTATAACAATTCACATTATTTATCGCGGCGATTTTATCAATCATATCTGTAGTCACAATGGTTTTAATGACCATATCGTTTGGCTTTGCCACACCCTTTTCTTTTCTGGATTCGATCATGTAATTAAAGGCTAGCAAGGCGGTTTGATTACCATTGAGCAAAACCCAATTACCATGATTATCTTTAACACCCACGCCTACACGATCTGCATCCGGATCGGTACCCAATAAAATATCCGCATCCAGTTCCCTTGCTTTTTCGAGCCCTATCGACATGGTTTCTTTTTCTTCCGGATTTGGATAGATAACGGTTGGGAAATTTCCATTTGGTTCTGATTGCTCCTGCACAATATGCACATTATCGAAGCCATAAGCGGCCAGCGCCTTGGGCACCAGCATAATACCTGTGCCATGGATAGGCGTGTACACAATTTTGAGATCATGCTGTTTAATACACGCTTCCGGATTCACACTAAGGCTTTTAACCATTTGCAGATATTTATCATCCATATCTTTTCCTATAACGGTAATATTTTCACTTCCGCCCGACCATTTCACATCATCAATTGATTTTATTTTTTCAACCTCTGTTATTACATTTTTATCATGCGGAGGCACCAGTTGGGCGCCATCATCCCAATAGGCTTTATAACCATTATATTCTTTCGGATTATGAGAAGCAGTAAGCACCACACCTCCCTGGCAGCCCAGCGTGCGTATGGAAAAACTGAGTTCAGGAGTAGGGCGCAGCGATTCAAAAATGTATACGTGAATGCCATTTGCAGCAAAAATATCAGCAGCTATTTGTGCAAACTCGCGGCTGTTGTTTCGAACGTCATAAGCAATGGCGACGCTCACCTTTTCAAAAGAACGTTTCAGATAATTGGCATAACCCTGTGTGGCCATCCCAACTGTATATTTATTCATGCGGTTGGTACCCGCACCCATCAGGCCGCGCAGGCCACCTGTACCAAATTCCAGATCGCGATAGAAGGCATCTTCGAGCCCCACAGTATCTGTATCCTGCAATTTTTTAATAGCACTTTTGGTCTCTTCATCATAATCTCCGTTGAGCCATTCGTTAATTTTTTCTTTAGTGCGTGCTTCCATATTTTTTAAAATTTTAAAGTTTTTCAAGTTATTCATTTTTTGAATTTCCATGTCGTGAATCTTTACAGTTATTTTTGTGCCATGTTGCGCAGACTTTTTATTTTATTATTTCTTTCATTCGCTACGCAATTTTTTCCTGTTGCTCTACATGCCCAATCTTTAACACAAATAGAAACTGATTCTCTAAAGATGAAGTTGCAGCCCGTTGAGAATACTGTTCATAAAAACAGGATCAAATGGGTGGCCGCGGCAAATATTGCAGGATATGGCGGCAGCCTGGCCGCTTTAAATGCCATCTGGTATTCGAAACACCCACGTACTTCTTTTCATTTTTTTGATGATAATGCAGAATGGTTGCAGGTGGATAAGGTAGGCCATCTATACAGCGCTTACCTCGAAAGCCATGCAAGCAGCGAGCTTTGGAGATGGGCAGGACTGGAAAGAAAAAAAAGGATCTGGATCGGCGGCTTAAGTGGTGTGGCCTATCAATCTATCATTGAAATTCTGGATGGCTTTAGCGCAGATTATGGTTTTAGCACAGGCGATTTTGCTGCCAATATTTTAGGTTCTGCACTATTCATTTCCCAGGAACTGGCGTGGGACAAACAAAAAGTAAAAATTAAATTTTCTGTGCATACCAATAATTACAGTTCACCTGATCTTGAAGCTCGGGCCGATAAAATTTATGGCAAGACAGTGCTTGAAAGATTTATCAAAGATTATAATAGTCAGACCTATTGGCTAAGCGGTAATATTCATGACCTTTTTCATAGCGGCAATTTTCCAGAGTGGCTCAATGTTTCAATAGGATACGGAGCAGATGGCATGTTTGGGGCAAGAAGTAATATTGCTAAGGATGAATTGGGAAATTTCATTTTCGACAGGAGTGATATTGTCAGATACAGGCAGTGGTATTTAAGTCCGGATATTGATCTCACAAGGATTAAAACGAATAAAAAAGGTTTGAAGATTTTATTTTTTGTTCTGAACTCATTTAAATTTCCGGCGCCTGCATTGGAACTTAGCCAGGGAAAAATAAAAGGGCACTGGATTGTATTTTAGCCTTCGATTCGTGCGCCTGCGACATCTCCGGCTTCGGTCTCAACCACTATTTTCTCCGACAAAGCTGTTGCGATGGAAAGCCCTGTAAAATCAGGGGTTACGGGAAAGCGTTTATGGCTTCTGTCTACCAGCACCAGCGTTTGGATCTTTGCAGGATAGTATTCGAGAAAAGGCCTGATTGCGTAAAGCAATGTTTGCCCAGAATTGGACACATCATCTACAATAATGATTACTTTATCATCAAATTTTTGAGGTTGTTTTTTTGTAACGATGGCAATTTCCCGCGGGCTTTTTTTATTTATAGCGATCTCTATTAAATTGATTTCTCCCTTAAAAATGGGTTTTAAAAAATCGCCTAATATTTTGGAAATGATCACGCCATTTTCTTTGATGCCTGCCATGATAATTTCCTTTTCATTAAAATTGGATTCCACTATTTCATAAGCCATTCTTTGTAATTTCCGCAATGCTTCATCACGACTTAAGATCATCATAGTTTAAAATTTAAGATGAAAAATTGAAGTGTGTAATTTAAATCATTTTTTACAGGTTAAGTTTGGTTGCATGGCTTAAACCGATGCGGGTTTCACTTTTCGATTCTTACCGATAATTTAAAATTTAATAGAAGACATACTGTGCCTTTAATTTAATTTTATATTTACAGCCACTAAATCAGCATCCGGAACCTCTGCTCATGCAAGCATCAGAATCTTATTTTTCGAAAGCCAGGAAAAGACTTTTTAAAAACAAAGCAGCCGTTGCCGGATTGATTACCATTATCTTATCTGTTTTCATTGCCATCTTTGCTTATTTCATAGCCATGGATCACACACCCAATGCTGACAGGCAAACTGTAGAAATACAGGCAAGGAAACCGGGTTATAAACAAAGTTTCATTAAAGTATTAAAACCAAGAAAGGTGGAAAGCACTTCTTTTTTCTCCAGATTATTATTTGGAAAAGAAGACCCTTATGTACTTGTGCCTGTTAATTCATATCAGGATGAAGGTGATCGTGTAACCGTTCAGAAATATATTGATGAAGGGTTGCAGGAACCTGTTACCTATAACAAATCTCAATTAGCAGAAAACTATATCACCACAAAAACCTTCTGGCTCGGCACCGATACATTCGGCCGCGATATCCTCAGCAGGCTGATCGTTGGTATTCGTGTAAGCCTCGCTGTTGGCCTGATCACTGTGCTCATTTCTTTGTCAATCGGAATTACTCTTGGCGCGCTCGCCGGATATTATGGCGGTAAGATTGACGATATCATCATGTGGCTTATCAATGTTGTTTGGAGCATGCCTACGCTGCTTTTAGTGTTTGGGCTCACACTCACCTTAGGCAAAGGTTTCTGGCAAATCTTTATTGCAGTAGGGCTTACCATGTGGGTAAGTGTGGCACGTGTGGTACGCGGACAAGTGATTGCGCTATCTCAATTGGAATATGTGCAGGCGGCACGTGCACTTGGATTAAAAAACAGCCGGATCATAATGCGGCATATTTTGCCAAACGTGTTAGGGCCTGTAATGGTGATTGCTGCAGCAAATTTTGCGAGTGCAATTATTATCGAGGCAGGACTAAGTTTCCTTGGCATAGGTATTCAGCCACCCACACCAAGCTGGGGATTAATGATCAAGGAGAATTATAATTTTTTGATAACAAATAATCCGGCATTGGCACTTGCTCCGGGAGTAGCGATCATGATACTTGTTCTTGCTTTCAACCTGCTTGGAAATGGATTGAGAGATGCGATGGATGTGAGAGGGTGAGGGGTTGGAGATTGAAGATTTAAGATTTAAGATTGAAGATTGGTTGATGGTTTAAGATTTAAAATTGTAGACGGTTTTATTCGTTGATGCGTTTATGGGTTGATGTGTTTATTCGTTGATTCGTTGATGCTGGCTTCTTTCTACTCAATTCTCAATACCCAATACCACTTCTTGCTACTTGCTACTTGATACTTGCGACTTTTCTCAATACCCAATACTCACTACCCACTACCATTCATAATTCCCGCCACGGCGGGCAGACGTCATTCATAATTCCCTCCGTACCAACTTGCTGAAGCGAAATGTCAAAAAGATAGCAGACAAGGTAAGGCCTGCGATAAAGCCTGTCCAGATGCCGGATGCGCCCATTCCCATGTTAAAAGTAAGGTAATAGCCAAGAGGCAAGCCCACTACCCAATAGGCTATTGCGATAAAAAAAGTTGGCACTTTTACATCTTTCACACCTCGAAGCAAACCTGCGCAAATTGCCTGAGTGCTGTCTGAAATTTGAAATAATGCGGCAAAGACCATCAGCAGTGAAGCAAGTGTCACCACTTCTGCATTTTTATTAAATAATAATGGCAACTGATTTTTGAAGACAATAAAAAAGAGGGCGCACGTGGCTCCGTAAATCAATGCGATAATAAGTGTACTCTTTCCGATAGCGCCGATCAGCTTCCAGTCTTTTCTCCCAAAAGCATTGCTGGTGCGGATTGAACCGGCCTGCGATAATCCCATCGAAATCATAAATGTAAAAGAAGCCACACTCAGCGCAATCTGGTGCGAAGCAAGCGATACTGCTCCCAGCGTTCCGATCAAAATACCGGAAACAGCAAATGCGCCGGCTTCCATGGCAATTTGCAAACTGGAAGGAATGCCTATGTGTAATAAATCCTTTATCGTCTGCATACGAAAATACCATGCGCGTTTACCAATAAGCATATACTTTTTAAATACCGGATGAAATATGATCACCAGCGCCAATACCACAAACATCACGCTTCTTGTAATAAGTGTTCCAAGTCCTGCGCCATATAATTCCATACGTGGAAAACCCCAATTGCCATAGATAAGCAGCCAGTTTAAAAATGCGTTTAAAGGAATAGCCCCAAGCGAAAGCACCATAGCAGTTTTCGTATATTCAAGACCGTCAGTGAATTGTTTAAGCGATAAAAAAAGAATCATCGGTATGATACCCCAGCCCATGATCTGTAAATAAGGAACTGCCAATTGCGCCACTTCGGGATCCTGGCCCAGATGAAAGAGTATGTCTTTAGAAAATTCCAAAATAACTGCTATTGCTACGGCAGAGATAACACAGAGCCAGAATCCATTGAACAAATAATGGCTTACTTTTTTTGCATCGCGGGTACCATGCGCCATAGAAACCATTTGCGACACAGATATGGTTATGCCGATTCCAAAAACGAATGGAATGTTGATGACGCTTAATACCAATGCGGCAGCAGCCAATTGCCTGTAGCCCACTGCGCCTACCATAGCACTGTCGATAAGGCCCAGCGACAGTTGTGCCACTTCACCGATCATTATAGGAAACGCCAGCGACAAAGTTTTCTTCGCCTGTAATCGAAGCATGAAAAATGTTTAAAGAATGGAATTTATTTACCTACTACTGTATCCACTACCACACGTTCATTTTGCTCTTGCTTTGCTTTTTTCTTAAAGAAACCACGCAATAAAAAATTATGTTGCAATGCTTCAAGATCTTCATCGAGTTTTTTACTTGCCGATTGTAAATTAGATAATGTAGTCTTGATTTTTTGAGCTTCTTCATTATTGTTCAGCAGCATACCAAGGGGAGCATTTTTGTTGTTCACACCTTCTTTAAGTGTTACCCCCACTGCATTCAGGTTATTAATCATGAGTTGTGAAGAGTCTGCCACACTTTTAAGCCTGCCGGTTATTTTTCTCAGGTCGCTGAACACGGTTGTATCGGTTACCAGGTCATTTGCAAGCGAGCCGGGCTTGTTGAGTTTGGCAGTGTATTCAGATGCCGCACGGCTCAAATCTTCCACATGATTTGCCGAACGGTTGAGGCTGATCACAAGCGCATTGATTTGGTTCGAAAGCGTTTCATCTGTGAGCAATTTGCCCAAGGTGCCCTGTCCATCTGCAATGCGGCCAGTGATGGTTTTAAGATCAGTAGTTATCTCCAAAAGATTGTCATTATTTTTCGACAGAGTGTTCATCATAGCATCGGTGCTAAGAAGCGTATCAGTCCTTAAAATATCACCCGGTTCAATATGAGGCACCTGCGATGAACCGCCATATATTTCCACGATCTTATTACCGATCAATCCATCGGTACTTAGTTTGGCATGAGCGTCTTTGCGGATATATTGCTGAGCAGATTCATCAATATTCAATTTCACTTCTACTTTGCCGCTTTCAATAATATCAACACTTTTTACAGTGCCTACCTTTACACCGGTAAACCAGATATTATTGCCTTTCTGAAGACCGTTTACATTACTGAAATAAGAAGTAACGGTAACGGAATTCGTAAACGTTTTCTTTTGCGAACCAAGCGTAAGAATAGTGACAACGAGTATGGCGATACCGATCAATGTAAAAATGCCCACTATTACCGCTCTTCTGTTACTGGTCGATCTCATAATTTATTGTATAAAATTATATTCGTAAAAATGTTTTATCCTTTCATCATCTGATGCAAAGACTTCATCAAAAGTACCCTGTTTTATAAATTTTCCGTCATACAGCATCGCCACCCTATCACCGGTCGCTTTAGCGCAGGTAAGGTCGTGTGTGATGATGATGGATGTGGTATTGAATTTATGTTTTACATGATTGATGAGTTTATTAATCTCGATACTGGTGATAGGATCAAGGCCGGAAGTAGGCTCATCGTATAACATAATCTTTGGATGAAGAATTAGTGTGCGTGCGATGCCTACTCTCTTCCGTTGTCCGCCGGAAAGTTCTGCCGGCATTTGATTGATCGTTTGCAAAAGTCCCACGTCATCCAATACCGATTCGATCTCCATTTGAATTTGCTTGCGCGAAAGATGTTTGGCATTGCGCACCAATGGGAAAGCAAGATTTTCTTTTACGGTCATGCTGTCGTACAGAGCGCTGTTTTGAAAAGAAAAACCGATCTGCAACCTTAACTTCCTTAATTGTTCCTTATTCAGGTTATGCACCTCCTGCCCAAAAACCTTTACAGACCCGCTATCCGGAGTAAGCAATCCTGAAATCAGTTTTATCAGCACGGATTTTCCTGTTCCCGACCTGCCGAGCACCACCACATTTTCTTTGTTGTATACGTCGAGGTTTACACCGCGGAGCACATGCAGATCGCCAAATGACTTATAGAGATCGCGTATGCGGATCACCTCACCGTTGTATGCTTCAAATTCATTCATGCTACATGTATCTGATATGGTTAGTGACCTGTACGATCAAAATCTCTTCTACAAAAATTAAAAACATGCTCAGCACCACCGCCGAATTAGCCGCCCGGCCTACCCCTTCTGTGCCGTTTTTCGCATGATATCCTTTATAGCAACCCACCATTCCTATCGTGAATCCATATACGATACTTTTTACAAGGGAAGAAAAAATATCAAGGAATGAAATCTTTGCAAATGCATTTTGAAAAAACAGGGTTAAGCTTGTCATTTCATTTTGATGCACATTCAGGTAAGCTCCCATCATGGCTACAAAACCTGTAAAACACATCAGCATAGGTATCATAATGGTGGTAGCCAATACGCGGCTCACAACCAAAAATTTAAACGGATGAACTGCCGAAACTTCCATAGCGTCTATTTGCTCCGTCACCTTCATCGACCCAAGTTCAGCACCCATATTTGATCCCACTTTTCCGGCGCAGATAAGCGCTGTTACCAATGGTGCCAGTGCTCTTACAATAGCAATAGCCACCAATGATGGCAACCATGATTGCGCGCCAAATTCACTGAGGGAAGGTCGTGATTGTTTTGTAAAAACCAGGCCTGTGATGAACCCTGTAAGCGTGATGAGAAATAATGATTTGTACCCTACCTGGTAACACTGCCTGATGATCTCTTTAAATTCATAAGGCGGTTTGAATACTTCTTTAAAAAACCGGGTAACAAATGCAAAGGCTGAATAAATCCCAACAAAAAATTCATCAATCCGTTTTGTGATCAAATATTTTTCCGGAGTTTTTAAGCTCATTGTTTTGGCCTTATGGCAATTGGTTTTTGAAAAATAACAATTCTGCAAAGATGGCTCCAAGATTTTTAAATAAAAAATTGGCCGGCTGTTTTTTTGGCTGAACGGCAGTTTATTTAAAAGACGACAAAAAATGGCATTGAAAGTGCAGAGAAAAATTCCGGAATTATTTATCAACGCAAAAAAATGAATTATGTCACTGGTAGGATTTTTAATTTTATTACTTATAGCGGCCATTTGCGGGGGCATCGGTCAGGCTATTGCCGGCTACGATCTTGGTGGCTGCCTGGTATCTATTATTGTTGGATTTATTGGTGCCTGGATCGGATTATACATAGCCGCCAGGATGAACTGGCCTGCGTTTTTTGAAGTGAATATAGATGGCAAACCCTTTCCGGTTATCTGGGCAGTGATTGGTTCGGCGATATTCACATTTATTGTGGCTCTTTTGCGAAGGGCTTTTGTGGGCAGACCTTAATTTTAAATTTCATCTAAAAACTGCCTTTAAGCAGCATTTTTAGCAGCATTACATTATATTTGGCGCTCAACCACGGCATAGTATAATGTTTAATCTTATCTTATTTGGCCCTCCGGGAAGTGGGAAGGGGACACAGTCTGAAAAGATCATTTCTAAATATCAACTGCATCATATTTCAACAGGCGATCTGTTAAGAAGTGAGATTGCGAAGCAAACTCCTTTGGGAATTGAGGCAAAGATTCTGATGGATAAAGGCAATCTCGTTCCGGATGAAGTGGTAATCGGAATGATCAATGACTGCCTGCAGCAACATCAAAACGCAGCCGGATTTTTATTCGACGGATTTCCGCGCACATCTGTACAGGCTCGCGAACTGGATAATCTTTTACAAAAAAATCAAACATGCATTGATGTAGTTTTGGCCATGGAAGTAAGCGAAGAAGAACTGGTGAAAAGATTGTTGAAACGTGGTGAAACCAGCGGCCGCAGCGATGACATCAATGAGCAGGTCATCAGGGCACGCATTGTAGAATATCAAAAGAAAACCAAAGCAGTGCTTGACCATTATGCCGAACAATCAAAAGTAGTTTCTGTAAATGGCGAAGGCACCATAGAAGAAATTTTCCTGAGGCTAAGCAAAGAACTGGATGAAGTACAGGCCCGGCATGCGTGTTAGGAATGATGAATGGTAATGGGTAGTGAGTATTGAGTATTGAGAAAAGCCGCAAGTAGCAAGTAGCGGCGGAAGATAACGCCTCGCCCCATCAACCAATCTTAAATATTAAATCTTCAATATTCAATCCAAACACCTCACCATTGTAAGTATGGTAGCCACGCCCACCAACGGATCTTCGGTGTGATCCAGAATTTCAACATACCACTTTACAATACCTTTTGGAATGTCGCTTCCTTTGGGTAATTCCTCTCCGGGTTTTGCTTCTTTTAATTCCTGCGACTTTTTTTCTTTGCAGGTAAAACGTATAAAAATTTCATCGCCCGGATAAACAGGTTTTGTAAATCTTAATTCCTCAATTCCATAATTAAGCAGCACCGGATTTTTTTCGTAATCATCCACAAACAAACCCGCAGCCGCACTCATGATAAAATATCCATGCGCCACCTGCTGCTCAAACATGGTTTCGGTAAAATCAGTGGTTTTGATATGCGCGTAAAAGTGATCACCGCTCAGATCTGCAAACCGGTCAATATCTTCTGATGTGATGGTTCTTGATTCTGTGATCAACTGATCACCCACATTTAATTCTTCAAAATATTTTTTAAAAGGATGCACATCCGCTTTTTTGCCCGGCGCACCCGGCGCATACACATTCGTAACCGCTGTGAGCATACCCGGAGAACCCTGAAGCGCCACACATTGCATATAATGTTTTATGCCACGAAGTCCGCCCATCTCTTCTCCACCACCGGCGCGGCCCGGCCCGCCATGAACAAGCATAGGCAATGGCGATCCATGGCCCGTACTTTCTTTAGCACATTCACGATTCAAAACCAGCATTCGTCCATGATGATTTCCGGCGCCTAAAATAAATTCCCTCGCTATATTTCCCCGGTTAGTAACGATTGTACTGCACAAACTTCCTATTCCAAGTTTGCTTAATGCAATCGCTTCATCCACATTTTTATAAGGCATAATGGTACTCACCGGCCCAAAGGCTTCCACCGAATGAGGGTCTTCACTTTTAAAAGGATTTTCATTTTTTAAAAGGATCGGGCTGAAAAATGCACCGGTTTCAAAATCTGCATCAATCACATCAATGCTGTCGAGTGTGCCATAAATAATTTCTGAGGAGGCTAATAATTTTTCTACCTGTCTTTTCACTTCCCTGCGTTGTTCCATTCCTGCCAGTGAACCCATTCGCACTTTTTCATTTGCAGGATTGCCAATGGTAGTTTGCTGAAGGCTTTTTGAAATATCGATCCACACATCTTCCATCTTATTTTCCGGTACAAAAATCCTTCGAATAGCCGTACATTTTTGGCCGGCCTTTACGGTCATTTCTTTTCTTACTTCTTTAATAAAAATATCCCATTCCGGCATTCCGGGTATAATATCTTCACCCAAAACAATGCAATTCAACGAATCGGCTTCCATATTAAACGGAACATTTTCCGCCAAAACACGCGGATTCGATTTCAACATTAAACCGGTGGTTGCTGATCCTGTAAAGGCAACCACATCCTGAGACTGTACATGATCCAGTAAATTTCCCGCACTGCCACAAATCAATTGCAGTGCGCCTTCCGGCAAAATTTTTGAAGCGATGATTTCTTTTACCACAGCTTCCGTAAGATAGCTGGTAATCGTTGCAGGTTTTACAATTGCAGCCACACCTGCCAAAAGATTGACTGCAATTTTTTCGAGCATGCCCCACACCGGAAAATTAAATGCATTGATATGAATAGCAATTCCTTCCTTCGGAATAAGAATATGTTGCGCAGCAAAAGTACCTCCTTTGCTCAACCCGATATTTTCACCATCCATCGCGAAAATTTCGTCAGGCAATTTTCTTCTGAGTGAAGCGTTGGAAAACAAATTTCCAATGCCGCCTTCGATATCAATCCAGCTATCTGCCCTCGTAGCGCCGGTTTTATAACTGACAGGATAAAATAATTCTTTTTTGGCAGAGAGATGGAGCGCCAGCGCCTTGAGCATATTGCCGCGCTCTGCAAATGTCATTTTGCGCAGCGCAGTGCTACCTTTTTTTCTGCCATAATCCAGAGCTGTTTTAAAATCAATTCCTTTGGTGGTTGCAAATCCGATCGTTTCGCCGGTGACAGCATTAAAAAGTTCCTGCCCTTCACCGTCACCTTCGATCCAACTTCCCGCTATATAATTTTGTAATTTTTTCATGTATTTCTTTGGTGTAAAATTAAATGTAAGTCCATTATACAACATTTTCTATATTTTAATATAGTGCGTAGCTTTCACAGTGTTCAACTTAAAAAAAATTTACATGGGATCTTCATTTTCACAAATTTATATTCAGATCGTTTTTGCCATAAAAGGGCGACAATCATAATTAAAAAATCGTGGGAAGCGGAAATGTACGGGTATATTACCGGGATTGTTCAAAACAAAAATCAGAAAATGCTGGCAATTAATGGGATGCCGGATCATATACATTTTCTCATAGGGATGAAACCTGCTTGTTGTCTTTCAGACCTTGTGAGGGAAATGAAAAAATCAAGTAATGAATTTATTAAAAACAAAAATTTTTCCAGCCAAATCAATTGACAAACCGGGTATGGCGCTTTTTCATATAGCCATTCTCAACTCCCGAACGTAATCGGATATATTCTGAAACAAAAAGAACATCATAAGAAAAAAACATTCAAGGAAGAGTATCTTGAATTGCTGAAAAAATTTGAAATTCCCTTCGAAGAAAAATATCTTTTTGAATTCGAAAGTTTATGACTTTTATTCGCCCCTTTCAGGGTCGCTGCTCATTCCGTTTTTATTTCTATAAACATTTAATCTGCTTTGCATATCATTTAAATTACAATTTATTCATTTAATTAATAGAAACCAATTTTTGAAAATTGAATTATCAGATTTTATTTTTCTTCCTAAATTTTTTCAACGGAAAATAATTTTATTATAAACATCTGCTTAATCCGCAAAGCGGATGACATGTTTATAGCTATGCAAAAATTTTTCAGACCGACCCCGAAGCGGGTCGAATTTATCTATTCATATTTTGTAAATTTCCATTTTCAAAAAATGTATTTATATGGAAGAAGGTTATGTAAAATGTAATCGGCGCAATAAAATATCAACAATAGAATTTTTTCATCCACTGAGCAATTCATTGCCTGGAAATTTGTTGAATGACCTGGCAGAAACAATTCAGCGGGAAAGTGATACTGATACACATGTCATCGTGATAAAAAGCGCCGGAGAAAAAGCATTTTGCGGCGGTGCGAGTTTTAATGAATTGATGGCCGTAAAAAATGAAGCAGAGGGATTAAGATTTTTCTCAGGATTTGCAGATGTCATCAATGCCATACGCACCAATAAAAAATTGATCATCGGCAGGTTTCATGGTAAATGTGTGGGCGGCGGCGTGGGCATTGCGGCAGCGGTGGATTATGCCATTGCATCTGAAGCAGCAGCGATCAAATTGAGCGAACTGGCTTTGGGCATCGGTCCGTTTGTGATTGGCCCGGCGGTGGAAAGAAAGGTTGGAACAACAGCTTTCAGTGAGCTGGCCATAGATGCTTCTTCATGGAGAACGGCACAATGGGCCAAAGAAAAAGGATTGTTCAACGAAGTTTATGAAACGATAGACAAATTGGATGAATCAGTAAACCGGTTGGCAAATGTATTATCCGGTTACAATCCGGAAGCAATGGCTGCCATGAAAATAGTTTTTTGGGAAGGAACAGATCATTGGGAAAATTTATTGAAACAAAGAGCTGCTATCAGTGGGGAATTGGTGCTAAGTGATTTTACGAAAAATGCAATTGAGCATTTCAGAAAAAAGTAATCGCCCCACTTTTTAGTAACTGATACTTTTAATTAAATGATGAGTATTCATTTTTATCGTAACGGGGTAGCCTGAATTCAGTAATTTGCAGTTCTAGCCATTCAACCATATCTGAAATGAAGAAAATTTACTTTACACTTATTTTTATTCTTGCGCTTCAATTACACCTGCAATCTCAAACGCTCTGCGCCACTGCAAATGAAGGAAACAATGTTGTGCTTACTGCTCCTGCAGGTGAAGTTTTTATTGAAATAACTTTTGCAAGTTATGGAACACCTGACGGAAGTTGCGGCAGTTTTACTACAAGCAGCTGCCATGCTGCCAACAGCAAAAGCATTGTGGAAGGCTATCTTCTCGGGAAAAATTCAGCAACTATCCCGGCGACAAATACAGTATTCGGCGATCCGTGCGTGGGTACCGTTAAGCGCCTTTATGTTCAGGCAGTTTATGGCAGCCCGTTACCTCTCAACCTGATTTCATTTACGGCTACTGTCAATCAAAATGGCAACCTGCTGAACTGGAAAACCTCCGGAGAAAAGAACACTAAGCTTTTTGTTGTGGAACGAAGTGCTGATGGTAATCAGTTTGCAAATATTGGCAAGGTAACAGCGCATAATTCGGAAGGAGTAAATGAATATTCATATACAGATAACGATCAGATAGAGGGAAGAATTTTTTACAGATTGAAGCAAACAGATATTGATGGCAATTTCGTCTACAGCAAAATTATCAGTGTAATAAATAACCAGCCGGCTGGCTTGTCGATTTTTCCAACGCCGGCAAGAAACTACATTGAAATTAAAGGCCTGAAGGAAAATGCAATTATTGAATTGGCAGATTTACAGGGCAAAGTTTTACAGCATTTCAGAACAACATCACCTTCCCGGAAAATTGATATTTCCAGTTTTCCAAAGGGAATGTATGTTCTAAAATATGTGGCGGGCGATAAAGTGGTTTACTCAAAATTTATAAAGCAGTAACAGAACCGGGCCGGATAATCATTGCGAAAAATTAGCTGAAAAGAGAGCTGTATAGTGCGAATTGGTTTTAGTGATTTTACCAGAAAAAAAAGACTGGCTAATTCAGGAAAAAGCAAATCTTTCTATATATTTTGTCAAGCAATTGAAAAACAATAATATCAATAAGCATTACTATCTGAAAAGAAGGAGAGGTTGAAGTGATGCAGCGATAATCAACTTTTTGATGTCATTGTAATTGAAACTGTAAGAGCTATTTACTATTGATAGCAGGCGAAAATATTTCCAGATAGCATACGAAGTTTTTTCGTACTTTATGCAACAGATTCACTGGAAAACTTAAATGAAATAACACAAACTTCGATAAGGGAAAAATGGATAGCGAATAGTTTTGTCAATAGCACATTGGTTACGGATTATTCCAAAAGCGAAGGAATCAATAGATTTTATTGTGCAAGAGAAAAATATTTTTTCGATTAAATCATTTTTTATGAGAAAGTTATTGAGCACTACAATTTTGATAGGATTATTTTGTTCAGTGGCCTGCTCACAAAGCAATACCCAGCTATCAGATACCATACAAGATTGAATTTGGAAACCTGAGATATTTTAGTATTAAATTCAATAAACGTAGTGTTTCCAATGCTGCAACCATCTTGCAATCTGTATTTAGGCCAATAGAGAATGGTGAATCTTTCAAAATAATAAAAATCAAAAGCCGGATAAAGGGGGATACAAGCATTTTATATCAGTAGATGTATAAAAGTGTGCCGGTATATGATGGGTATTATTTTTTGCATTTTAAGAGAGATACTTTAATGTATGCAAATGGCGAATATACTCCAATAAGAAGTGTAAGTAACACTATTAAATTAAATTCAGAATCAGCAACAAAAATAGCTTTTAATTACACTTCCTTCGCTCTTTACGTTCACCTGCTACTGAAGGCTTTCGAGAAGGATTTGCAACTGAAGGGAATTATCCTGATACAAGATATGGCCCTAATTGGGATGTAACAATAATAATCAATTAATGTTTTATATGAAAGATATTAAATCTACTAAATGGCATTTACTTTCAACGACAAAACTATAAAAAATGAAAAGCACATTTTTCCTAATTCTGTTTTCGGTCATGTTTTTTTCATGTCAAAAAGAAAAACCTATAAGTGGCACCAGAGATTTGAAAAATCTTTCTTTGCCACAGTTGAAGGAATTCCTTAATGGCAGATGGCGTTATCAATTTGCGCATTTATCTACATTTCATGGAAATGACACGATTTATTACCCTGATAGTCATTTATTTTTTTATTCAGAAGATTCGATTAGATTATCAAACCATAATTCTATAGTATTTAAAGAAAAAATAATCTACCAATGGGGACAAATCAGTTATAATGATTCTGCATATATACTCAACTTTTTCGGATTCCATTGGGTAGCCGACAGAATTAAAAATGATACTTTGGTCTTAATAGATTATTTTGATAGTGAAGGACCCAACAGCTACTATCTCACAAAGGAAAAATAAAACATTATACTCAACTATTTAAAAAAAAATTGGCCCCGGTAGAAACCGGGGCCGTTTACCAAAACTAACTGCTTATGAGAAA
>Ga0182744_1001856_pt1 | contig 18090 bp, 15 predicted proteins | sample eDN3rd30CKraftMG_FD_128525 | JGI IMG/M metagenome (GOLD analysis project Ga0182744, IMG submission 128525) | Enriched Miracle-Growth compost microbial communities from Emeryville, California, USA - eDNA 3rd pass 30_C Kraft MG (version 2) (version 2) ...
CGTGTGCGTGACGTACACGATCGGAATAGCGAAGTCGTCGCGAACCCGCTCGATCAAGGTCATGATCTCGTTCCGCCGCGCATCGTCGAGCCCGGACAGCGGCTCGTCCATCAGCAGGATGCGCGGCGAGGACAGCAGTGCCCGCGCCAGCGCCACCCGTTGCTTTTCCCCGCCCGATAATGTCGCTGGGCGGCGCCTCAACAGCCCATCGATACCGAGAACACCCGTCACCAAGTCTTCTCGCGGCGCGGTATCTTCGGCAGGCGTGAACCAGCGGCCGAACCTGATGTTCTGCCCAACGGTCAGATGCGGAAAAAGTTGCGCGTCTTGAAAAACGAATCCCACCCGCCTTCGATGCGGCGGTACGAAAATGCCCGCTTCCGTATCAGTCAGCGTTCGGCCGTCAACGGTAATGAGCCCGCTATCGGGACGCTGCGTCCCCGCGATCATGTTCAGAATAGTCGTCTTGCCAGAACCCGAGTGCCCGAACAGGGCGGTCAGCCCCGGAGAGCCGTCGAAGGTCACGTCGATAGAGAAATGACTCCGCTTCAAGCGGGCCCTGACGCTGAAAGGCGGCGGCATGTTCGTCATTCAAAGATGGCAATCCGGCGTTGAATACGTCGATTGAGTATTTCAGATGCGACCAGAGCCAGCATGCAGATCACGATCGATACAATTGCAAGCCTCAGTGCCTTCTCTTCTCCGCCGGGAATCTCGGTGTAAGAATAGATGGCGGTTGAGATCATCTGTGTTTCGCCTGGAATGTTCGAAACAAAGGTAATCGTCGCGCCGAATTCACCCAGCGCCTTTGCAAAGCACATAATGACGCCGACGACGATTCCGGGCAGCGCCAACGGCAGTGTCACAAGCAAGAATCTCCACGCCGGGCTGGCGCCAAGTGTACCGGCAGCCGTTTCAAGCCGCCTATCGATGGCTTCGAAAGAAAGCCGGACCGCACGCAGCATCAGCGGAAACCCCATGACGCCGCAAGCGAGGGCCGCCCCCGTCCAACGAAAAGAAAAGCTCAGGCCAAAATAATCGTAAAAGAATTTTCCGGCGGCACCTTGTTTGCCGAACGTCAGGAGCAGCATATAGCCCGTCACGACGGGCGGCATGACGAGCGGTAAATGCAAAATACCGTCGATCAGAACCTTGCCCGGAAATTTCCAGCGAGCCAGCGCGTACGCCGCGAAAATCGCGAACGGCAACGCCACCACGGTCGCAACGGACGCGACGCGCAGGCTTAGCAAAATCGCTGTCCACTCGTCCGCGGAAAATCCAAGCACGAATTCTATCTCTCTTCTGATGCGGCAGGCATCCGCGCTGCGCTACTTCAGGATAGTGAACCCCTGTTTGGTGAACGCATCCTGCCCTTCCGGAGACTTCAGGTATTTGATGAACGCTTCGGCCGCGAGCGCATTTTGCGTGCTGGCGGTTACGGCAATGGGATAAATGATCGGCGGGTGTGTGTCCTCAGGGAAAACGCCGACGACCTTGACTTTTGGCTCCGCCGTGGCGTCCGTTTCATAGACGATCCCGAAAGGCGCCTCACCCTCCGCAACGAGCGCAAGAGCGGCGCGAACATTCGCTGCCGACGCCACCTTGGGTTTCACATCCTTCCACACGCCAAGCTTTTCCAACGCGGCAGCGCCGTACTTGCCTGCGGGCACCGCCTCATAATTTGCCATGGCCAGCCGATTAGAGCCGAGTGCGCCGGCAAGATCGAATCCCGGTTCGATCTTCAGCGAAGTCGTGCTTGATTTCGGCGCGATCAGCACGAGCCGGTTGCCGAGAAGGTTAAAGCGCGTCTCATTTTTGATGAGCTTGGCTTTCTCGAGGTAATTCATCCAGGCGAGATCCGCCGAAATAAAAATATCGGCCGGGGCACCGTGTTCGATCTGCTTGGCCAGCGCGGACGATGCCGCGTAGGAAACAACGGCCTTGTTGCCGGTCGACTTCTGGTACGCGGCATTCGCAGCATCGAGCGCCGTCTTCAGGCTTGCCGCCGCAAATACGGTCGTCGTCGTTGTATCTGTTTTCTGCGCCTGCGCCGCCCCAAAAGACCATGCGAGGACAAGAAAAGCCGCAACGACCGATCTAATCGGAAAATGCAAAAGCTGACGTGTTGCGAACATAACCGGGCGATCCTGAATGACTGCGATATAGCCAACAGGATATCTAGGAAGACGGCATTTGCAAGCGGCTCCATGATCCAGCCGCTATCGCGTGCCGTGCGACAGAATAACTATTGTCCGTTGTCGCTTAGGCCTTCAGCACGATCTTTCCGAAGTGCGCGCCACTTTCCATGTATTTTAATGCTTGCGGCAGCTCGGAGAATGGAAAGACCCGATCCACAATCGGCTTCATGGCATTCTGCACGATCGCAGCGTTCATCGCCTCGAACATCACTCTGCTGCCGACGAAAATTCCACTGACGGTAATTCCCTTCATCAAGACAGGGATGGGATTGACCGTTCCGCCGGTCAAAACACCGATGAGGCTGACGCGTCCACCGGTTCGCACGGCCTCGAAGGATTGCCCCAAGGTTCCCGCCCCGCCGACTTCGACGACGTGATCCACACCTTTGCCGTTCGTGAGTTCCCGCACCTTGCGGCCCCATTCGCCGGTCGTCTTGTAGTTGATGACGTCCGACGCCCCGAGCTCACGCACGCGCTTGAGCTTCGCATCGCTGCTCGATGTCGCGATGACGCGCGCGCCAAGCATATGAGCGAACTGCAGCGCGAAGATCGAGACGCCGCCGGTCCCTTGAACGAGCACCGTTTCGCCCGGCGCCAGCTTCCCGGAGCTGATCAGCGCGTGCCAAGCCGTCACCGCGGCGCAAGGCAATGTGGCTGCCTCTTCATCAGACAATTGCGAAGGGACCGGAACCACACCATTGCCGTCAAGCACCGCATACTCGGCCGCAAGACCACGAATATCGCCGCCGAGCGCGCTCGCCGCTTTTTCCGCGGTCAAGCCACCGCCGATCCATTTCTGCATGAAAGCTCCAGCGACGCGATCGCCCACTTTCACGCGCGTCACGCCCGAACCAAGCGCCACGACCTCGCCGGCGCCGTCAGAAAGAATTTGAAAAGGCAGCTTGAGCCGCGGCGCATAGACTCCTCGCACAACGAGAATGTCGCGATAATTGAGAGACCACGCCCGCATTTTGACGAGAACCTGTCCCGGCCCGGGCTCAGGCGTCGGAACGTCTTCGAGCGCCAATCCATCGTATCCGAAGTTTTGTAAACTGAAGGCTTTCATCATCATTCCTCAGAACTGCGCGGGATGCTCCTCAGATGGGGCTCGCGCTTCCGACATTCCAGAGATACGGATCACACGTCTATTAGACGATTGCCCGGGTTGCGAAAGCCGGCTGTGAAAGTATGACGCCCAACACATTCAGGGCCTGAGCCAGAGAACCTCGATCAGATGCGGCTCCCAACGATATGCGGACGGCTTCCTCAACGGACTCTGAAACAGCGAATGCTGAACCCGGCACCACCGCGATACCGGCGCGCGCAGCATGTTCCGCAAGATCGCCGGCACGCCAATAAGTCGGCAGCTTCAACCAGAGATGATGCCCACAAGGATCCGCCGAAAACGAAAAGCGGCCGAGGTTCGCTTGCGCAATCTTCTGCCGCGCCGCGGCTTCAGCTCGAATAGCATCGCGAATATCCTCAATGACGCCCGACGTGATCCAATGCGAGACGAGCGCCGCATTCAGCGGTGGCGCCATGAGGTTGATCGATCGGAGCACACCAGCAAGCCGCGACGGCGCGTCGCCGGGTGCAATCACGTAGGCGATCCGCAGTGCTGGCGTCACGCATTTCGACAGCGTCGCAATATGCCAGGTGATGTCGGGAGCCAATTGCGCGAACGGCGCCGGTGCATCCGCGAGCAGCGGCGAATAGGGATCGTCCTCGATAACTGCGACGCCGTATTGTCGCGCAATCGCCGCAATCTTGCGTCTCCGGCTTTCCGGCATCGTCGCAGTCGTCGGATTGTCGATCGCAGGAATAACGTAAATGGCTTTCGGAACGGCCACGCGACAGCGGTCTTCGAATGATTCCGGCACGATGCCATCATCGTCCATCGCTAGCGGCTCAAGCCTAAATCCGCGATGCTGAGCAATAGCCTTGAGCCCGGGATAGGTCACTGAACCCGAAGCAACAGTTTCGCCCGGCGCGACGATACAATCGCAGACCGCGAACAACGCGCTCTGCGCTCCGCTCGCCAGAACAACTGATGACGGCTGCACACCTTCGATGCGCCGGGCCAACCAAAGCGCTGCCGCAGCTCTATCCGGCACGCTGCCGCTACTCTCCTGATAATGAAGATGCAGCCTTCCGCTCTCACTGGCCAGCAACTCCGCCATCGTTTCTGGAATGCGCCGCTGCAGGCGCGCCGCCGCCGGTTGAGCCGGAATATTCAAGCTGAGATCAACGGCCGGCATCGCCGTGAGTTCGACATGATGCTCCTTGCCCGCGCCCTGCCGAACAAAGGTCCCGCGACCGGCATGCGCATCGATCAGCCCGCGCCTATGCGCTTCGTTGAACGCCCGCGTGACGGTCGTCAGGTCGACCCCGAGCGCCTCGGCGATCGCACGCTGCGGCGGCAAGCGCATGCCAGGGCGCAACTGGCCCGAGCGAATATCGGCGTCGAGCGCGTCGACGATTCCGCGCCATTTCAGCTGGCTGCTTTCAACGAGCCAGGGACGCCATTGAACAACCGATCGAGTACTGTCCTTCGTAGCCATACAATTTTGTAGCATGTATGGACTCCGGTGTACAGCCCATCTGCACCATATACCATTCATTATCAGGCCGAATTTGCACGGCGTTGCCAATATCAGGCGTATTCACGCATTTGACGCAGGTCCGGACAATTGCTTTTTCTTGCGCAAAAAGCATACAAATGCCATACATTAGGAAATGTCTTTCCTGGCGAAGCAAAGGAAACGCCATGTGCGCAGACAAAAAACATGAGTGGCCGCATCTTTCTCCGTTATCGGTCGGCATTCGCGGCCGCTGCCCGCGATGCGGCAAAGGCAAAATTTTTGAGGGCTTTCTGAAGATCAAAAAAAATTGCCCCACCTGCGGACTCGATTTCTCATTCGCCGATCCCGCCGACGGCCCGGCATTCTTCGTGATGTGCTTCGGTTGCATACCGGCCGCAGCTCTCGCCTGTTGGCTCGAGGTCAAATTCGTTCCGCCGTTCTGGGTACACTTGGTCGTCAGCCTGCCATTTATTCTTCTGACCTGCATACCGCCGCTACGGCCACTGAAAGGCTGGCTTGTCGCAAGCCAGTACTATCATAAGGCCGAAGAAGGCCGGCTGGTTTTCGCCGACACTTGAGTTCGCCGCGCACGCCACCAACTCCGCTCGCTAATTGGCCGGCGGCTTTCGGCTCTTGCTCGCCTTTTTGGGAGCCCGTGGTTCACTCGTGCGTTCGGCAGGCGCCTCGTCGCCTGCCGGCTTTTTATCCGACGCTGTTGCTGGCGCCGGTCTGAAGTTTACGGCGATACCATTGAGACGCCAAAACCCATCGACCGCTTGAAACGCCAGATCGAACGCAATCTGGTTCGGCCGCGTGTCAAAGGTGCCGGTCAGCCTCAGCATGCCATTCTGATCGATCCTTGCCGGCGTCGAAAGTGTCGGCAGAGCCAAAACCACAGGCGCTATATCGCCTCCCCGCGTTCGCAAATCCGCGAACGCCGCGCTGAGGCGCACCACGCTATTGGCTTCTTGAAACGAGGGCGCGCCAAGATCACGAAGGACGGAATAATTGTTCGTTAGATTCGCTTGAGAGAGAGCGATGAGTGTCGTCCGGATCATGATCAAAAGATTCTTGACCGGAGGAACGCCGAGCGCTTGCGACTTGATGGTATTTTGCGGCGAAGGCGCACCAGCCGTCGATTCAGCACGTGCACCAGATGGCATCAACGCGACAGCGAGCGCGAGCATCAGAATTCGAGACAGCCAGGAGAGCCGCGCGAGATCGGCTTCGAATTTCAGGTCCGTTCTAGTCATGGTCGCCGCAAACTCATGCTCAAGAGCGCCGTTAAAGCATGATCCCCTGATCAGAGCTACGAATGTCATTAAATGGATCGAAACCAAAAACGCCGCCCGGCGTACCGGTGCGGCGTTTTCCTCATTAAACGAACGTCCTACGACTAGCGGAACGTAATCTGCGCGCCGACCCGGCCACCGACAACATTACTGCCTCTGCCGTTGTCGAACCCGACGCCGACGCCGCCCGAAACCGCAACGCGGTCACCATCGGTGAAGACGTTGTATCCCATGACGCCCTCGGCACTGACGCTCAGCGCCGCGGCCCCTTCGTAGAAACCACCGTTGACGGCAAAGCCGAATCTCTCACCCGCAACGAGATCCGGATTTTCCATCGAAATCGCCAGCGCGATGCCGGACTGCGCTTCGTCAAGTTGCTGGAAGATCGAGCCGCCGTCCGTCGCGAGATGACCGCTCTGATCGGACGTGACGACCTCAAGCGGGCCATCTGTCTGCCGCGCCCGGCTCAGCCCCGAGGTAATACCGGGCGTCGTGTAAGTATCGTTTCTTGTTCCAAACACCATTTCGTTGGCGTTCGATACGGTCGCGCCGGCGCCGATCGCCGTCGAATGCGTTGCGCCACTCGAAACAATCGCGTTGTTGCCGACGGCCGTACCTTGATCGGCATTCACCTGAGCGCCGTCGCCGAATGCGGCGTCGCCTGGGCCAGCCGCGAACGAGTTATTGCCAACCGCGATTCCACCATTGCCCTCCGCACGTGCGTTGGTGCCGATGGCGATCGTATCTGACGCCGAAATCCCGTTGCCCGCACCCGTGCCAAAAGCGACGTTGTTATTGCCGGACACGCCGTTCCCCGACGCAAATCCGCTCGCGATATTGTTTGCGCCATCGACGCCGTTGCCGACGGCAAATCCGCTGGCCTGATTGTTGAAGCCCGTGACGCCATTGCCGGAAGCCGAGCCACTCACCTGGTTATCGAAACCGGAAACATCGTTACCGGATGCAAAGCCGCTCGCCTGATTGTTTGCTCCAACGACTCTGTTGCCCGTCAACGCGCCGGCCGCCGCATTGTTGGATCCGGCCACGTCATTTCCGCTCGCGAGACCATTTGCGTTGTTATTGACGCCGATCACGCCGTTCCCCGAGAATGCGCCTCTCGCAACATTGCTGAACCCGGCAACAAAGTTGCCCGAGCCAATGCCCTGGGCTTGGTTGCCAATACCAGCCACCGCGTTGCCGCTCTCAGCCCCCGATACCTGGTTCGAAGCACCGGCAACGAAATTGCCGACATCATCGCCGCTCGCGGAATTGTTCGCTCCGAAAACGGCATTGCCGGAGTCAGTCCCGCGCGCCTGATTGCCTTCGCCGGCGACCAAATTCCCAACGTTGTTGCCGTTCGCAGAGTTATTCACACCGGCGACGAGGTTGCCGGAGGCGATACCGCTCGACTGATTGCCGAGGCCGATCACGCCGTTGCCGGTGCCTAAGCCCGACGTCTGATTTCCGACCCCAAGCACGCCGTTGCCCGAGAATGCCCCAGAGGCCTGATTGAAAGCACCCGCTACGAAATTTCCAACGCCTGTACCGAAAGACGAGTTACCAGCACCGAACACGAAGTTTCCGGAACCGGTGCCGCTCGTCTGATTATTGCTGCCTCCGACGACGTTGCCCGAAAAGGCACCGCTCGCCTGGTTGTTGTTCCCGAACACGACATTGCCAACGCCGAAGCCGTCGGCGCCGTTATTGTTGCCGTTGACGAAGTTGCCGGAAAAACTTCCGGTGACATGGTTGTCGTTACCGTTTACGCCGTTACCGCTGAAGAATGCATCCGCACTGTTTCGGCTTCCATTCACCCCGTTGCCCGAAAAGTCACCGAGCACCTGATTGTTGTCACCCGTGACGCCATTTCCGGAAACATTGCCAACAACGCTGTTGGACCATCCGTCTACGAAGTTGCCCGACCCATTGCCGAGCACGTTATTGAAGCTCGCGCCGTCGGCGTACCCGTTTCCGGAGAAATTACCGACGACGTTGTTGCCGATAACGTTATCGCCCGCGCCGTTCCCCGAGACGTTGCCGACAACGCTATTGCCTATGAAATTCGCACCGTTGTCGTTGCCGGAAATGTTGCCGACAATATTGTTGCTGATGAATTGATCACCGTTGCGATTGCCCGATCCAGTACCGGCGATGTTGTTGAAGGCAGCATTATTGCCATTGTTGTTTCCGGAAAGGTTTCCGAACACCGTATTGCTGGCAAATGCATCGCCGTTATCGGAACCGGAACCATTGCCGACAATCATGTTGCCGACGGTAGAGTCGCCGTTGCCGTTTCCAGAGAGATTGCCAACAATCACATTGCTGGCAAATCCATCACCATTGAAATTGCCCGACCCATTACCGACGATGTCATTGAAGGAGAAATCCGCACCGTTCCCAAGTGCCGATCCGTTACCGAAGACGCTATTCAGCGTTATTGTCCCCGAACCGTTTCCGATCAGGGAGCCTGTCCCGGTCACATTGTTGAGCGTACAGGTTCCACTATTGCTGGCCCCACTTCCGATTCCGGTTATCACGTTAAATCCCGGGAAGCCCGTACACGGACCAGCTTCAGCCTTGTCGGACAAGACACCCGCCAGAAATACACCGAGCGCCACGACGCTGACGCCTGTCAGCAAAGACGTCGCTGCACTACGACGCGATACAAAAAACATGGAACTCTCCCCGTTACGCAACACACCCCGGGAACGACGCCTTGTTAGATTTGTCTGCTATTTCCTCGCTTTAGCGTCGTGAATCCGTTGCAACTAACCCTCCCCGCGAGCGCCATTGTCCACAAAGGCCCTCGCGATCTGTGGATGGAATCTGCGCATCGAATGTTTTTGTGGAAAAGCTAGTGCAACCAATAGGTGTGTCTGCGCCGCCACTGAATCGCCTTTGTATCTCGCGTTCAGAGGCGCGTTAACGCCGTAAACTGTTTCCAGATTACAACTCCTTAAAATTTTCTTCAAAATGAGCGTATGAACGCCGCCGCGAGCCCGTCGCCCGAGAACCGGATTTTAACGAACCGCGAGGTGCAGTGCCTCGAAGGGCTCGCGTGCGGGCTTTCGAATAACGAGATTGCCAAGCAACTGCAGATTTCCGGGCCGACCGTCGCGCTCCATTTGAGCAACGCCCGCAAGAAGCTGAGCGCCAAAACGCGCGAGCAAGCCATCGCCATCGCCGTCGCGCGCAGCCTCATCACCTTTCAGAATTCGGGACAGTAAAGGCCAAGATCCAGGCCGCATCCCCTGCCCAATCAGCGGACGCGGACGCTCGAAGCAACCGGATGTGGAAAACCGCAGGAACGCCGCTCGCAAATCACCGCACCACAATGCTAGTCCTTTTGGATCATCAATGCCTGACGTTGATGCCCAATGGCGATCGCGGAGTCCGCATGCATTGCTTTGTCCTGCTCGTCATCGACTTAACGCTTGTCGGCATATCGAACATCATCGCCATCTTATTATGCACCGACCATCCGCTGACGGGGCCGATGCTTTCCTCGGCGATGGCCTACGTTGCCCTTACGCTCACCGCAGGGCTACCCGCATTTATCCTTGCGGGGAGCAACCGCACGCTCTGGCGATTCACATCCTTGCATGATTGCCTGCATCTTCTTTTTGCGGTGACGGCAATGATCGTAATCGCGACGGTGGCGGCAGATGCGCTTTCATTGTTCGATAGCGTACCGCGATCCTTACCCGTGCTGGAATACGTGCTGATGATCGCGTCACTGGTTGGTTCGCGCGCGGTGATACGACTTCGCTATCTCAGAAAAATTCAAAGACGAACCGTTGAGATCGGCTCTGTCAACGATCGAGAAGACATCATCATTATCGGTCTCAACTCGGTCGCTGAACTGTTCCTGCGGTGCATCTCCGAAAGCGGGTTGCAAGTTGCCGTCGCCGGAATTCTATCGGATAGCGCACGGCATCATCGCCGCTTTCTGAGATCATATCCCATTCTTGGCCACCCCGCCGAGATCGTACGCATCGTGCGCGACCTCGACATTCACGGCGTGCGCATCCGCCGTATCGTCGTCGCAGTTCCATTTCATGCCCTATCGGTAACTGCGCAAGAAAGCCTTCGACGCACGGAACAGGAATTGAATATCCGACTCGATCTCATACATGACTGGTTTCGACTCGACGATCCCGCAGCGACCACGCTCGAAAAAGCAGAACCGAACACCGGACTGACGGCTCCACACGGCTGGCTGACCATTCCTGTCGAAAGCCATCCCCAAACCTCCCGCGCTTATCTTTTAGGCAAGCGATGTTTCGATATCACGATTGCAACATTGTGCGTTTTCGCCTTCGCTCCGCTGATGCTGTTACTCGCGGCGATTGTGTTGCTCGACGTCGGTCATCCGATCATTTTCTGGCAACAGCGCCCCGGCACTCGCGGTAGGCCAATCAAGGTTCTCAAATTTCGCACGATGCGATCAGCCCGCGACGCCGAAGGACGGCGGCTCTCAGATGCCGAACGCCTGTCGCCGGTGGGTCTCTTTCTGCGCCGCATGAGACTGGACGAACTCCCCCAGATCTACAATGTTCTATTGGGCCAAATGTCGATGATCGGGCCCCGGCCGCTGTTGCCGATCGACCAATCGCCCCGCTTCATCGGACGATTGCAAATGCGCCCCGGATTGACCGGTTGGGCACAGATCAACGGCGGCAGGCATCTGTCGATACACGACAAGGCCGCGCTTGATCTTTGGTACGTCAAGCACGCTTCGATCGGAATCGATTGCTGGATTCTATTTATGACGGTGCGCACCGTTTTGTTTGGCGAGCGCATAAATAGAACCGCCATCCGCGAGGCCTGGCGCGCTCTCGGCCCTACACCGGACGCTGGCCAAGACGCGATAGAGATGATCGGTTTGCCCCCAATCGAATCACCTGTGAATTCTACGCTCGATACCGCCTGAATTTACGTCGATTGCTGTCTTCCTCGACGGAAACGTCCTTCAGCCGGGTCAGGGATTACCCAAAGCTCGCGTGGCTTCGTGTAAAGCGGGCGACCGACGCGATGCGAACTGCACGCCGCCACGAACAGAGACGTTTTCAATTCTATTGTCTCAACGAATTTTCGTCTTTGTCCTCCGCTTCGGCAGGCCGAACGACAACGGCACTGGCAAACGCCGCAACGCCCGCCATCGCATACGTACGAAGCGGATAATCGACGAGCGAATGAGTCAACAGCAACAAGAGCACAATTGAGCACGCCCTTGCCAAACCAACATCGATTTCCCCAGTCTCGCCAAGACCGAAAGGCCATCGCCAGAGCGCAATCACTCTCCTCACCAACCATGTGGCATAGATCGCCAACAGGATAAGCCCCGGCAATCCTGTTTCGAGCCAGATCTCCAGAAGATCGTTGTGCGCATGATTGACGAAGGCAACGCCGATATCGGAAGGCTTCTCGAACATTTGGTAGACAGGAACGAATGTGCCAAGCCCCGAGCCAAACGGCATATACGCCCATGCTGCCGAAATTGCGTTTTGAAGAATCTCGATGCGGCTATCGTCAAGCATCACGTGATCGAAACGGTCGAGAATTCGGTAAAGCCCAAACTGCAACGAAAAAGCGATGGTCGCCGCGGTCACCCCAATCACAGTGCGGACGGAACGCCTCCCTAGCTGCATTGCCCGGCGATCCACCCCACTGAACGCCAATCCGGCGAGCAAAGCTACGACAGCAAGGAGCAGACCGGCGCGAGAGCGAGCCGTCAATTGCCCTGCGAGAAGAATACAAAACGCGAAACCCGCACAGGTGAAAGGCAAAAACACATTCGAAGTGAACCTGCGCCTTCCCGACGAAAGGGAGACGGTAATCGACGTTTCGATTATCCAATAGAGCGCCAGCAACATCGACGTATAGAGGAGAGCAGCGAAATGGTTGCGGTTGGCGAAGAAGCCCACTGCATCGGTGCGATTTGTGACGGCGTAAAATCGAAGTCCACTGTTGGGGCCGCCAGCGAGCTGCAGTAATCCCAGAACAACACTTACAACTCCTACGACGATGACAACGATGCTGAGCAGGCACCGTTGTCGATATCCCAGCGTCAGCGTGCCAAGAAATATAGCCGAAGGCGGTAACAGCGATAGAAAGCTGAGGCATGTCGATGCCCGTGATAGCGTGAGCGGCCGCGCAGGCAACTGCTCGCCAAGGAATGCGTAAGTAGCACTGATGACGGTATGCCCAGGTAGCAGCACCCACACCGAGGCTGGCAGAGGAATAAGTTGCGCAAGCGGAAGCGCGCAAACCAGCGCAACGAACGCTAATGGCCATTTGAAATACGAAATCGTCGGCGCGGAGCGCAATTCAACGACAGCCAACCAGATCAATGGCAACGATATGAACTGCAGAATCACATCAGCAAGAAATCCGCTATGCGTTCCGCCGCCCAAAATGAGACACGCGACCAGCATCCCGCCAGTGAGATAAAAAACCGAATCTAGAAATTGCCCGCGGAGGCGTATTGGTGGGAGAATTTTACGGCGAGGAGCATTTTGGTGCCCGCGCCCGCTTCCTGAAACCGTTTTGATCTCGCTTCTCGCGGCCCCGGCAGGGTCACGGACTGACGGGCGGCGCGTCACTACCACCGCCAAGCGCCGCGACCGCTGCAACGATACCCCCGATTGCGACGCCACCGACAACGTACGGCCAGATGTTGACCTGCGCGTCATCCGCAATCGCAAGCGTTTGGGTTCCGGCACTCCACCCATCGTTTCCCGCGCCCGCGACGTGTTCGGAACCGGCATCGCGCGTCAGGCGCGCGTGCTTCGCGCTGTCGCTCCCCTCGCTGCAGGGCGAATGCTCATCGACAGAGAACACCATCCCCATGCCGAGATAAACCGCGCAGCCGTCTGCAAAGGTAACCCTTGCGATGCTTCCTGCGCGGCTGACAATCCTGTCACCCGGCCGCAGCCCCATCGATCGCCGAATGACTTGATATCCGCTCCCGCGATCGAGCAGCACCTCGCCTTTCGTAATCTCGACGGTGGCGGCTCTCGCAGCAGACGCGAACATCGCCATCAGCAAGAGGCAGGAAGCTGAAGCCAATTTCGAGTTCATCGTGATTTCCCACCCCGCTTCGAACGAACGATTACGCATAACACTTATAGATTATTTTGGATAGTCCGAAGCCGGCATAGCCCCGATGTAAATCAGCGACACCGTTGGCGCATTTCCCAGCAGGCATCCTTGAAACTCGTGATCTAAAAACGTCATATGCGCGCATAAAAGATTGTTTCAGCGGGATTTTATCAGAAATCTTGAGAATTCATGCCGAGATTCCCCCATCGCAACGCGTGACATTGACATCAGCTCTGGCGATCTGGATAAGTAACTAGTTCTTACGGACTATACCAACTTCAACGCGGCAAGCGATGATCGACCTTCATTGTCACCTTCTTCCCGGATTGGATGATGGACCTCCCGATCTCGAGGCGGCCTTGCAAATGGCCCACCTCGCCGTCGCTGACGGCGTCGAAATTGCGGCGTGTACACCGCACATTCTTCCAGGTGTCTATCATAACACCGGGCCCCAAATTATCGCCGCGACGAATGTCTTGCGCCGCGCCCTTGCCGATGCGGGAATTCGACTTGAATTGATTAGCGGTGCCGATGCGCACATGACCCCGGCTTTCGTCTCCAAGCTTGATGCTGGCGAAATCCTGACGCTGGGCCAGAGTCGTTATGTGTTGATCGAGCTTCCACGACATGTAGCGCCGATCCGTATGGAACCGTTCTTTTTCGATATTCTTGATGCTGCCTATGTCCCCATTTTGACCCACCCCGAACGCCTGATTTGGATCGAGGATCGATACGCGGCGATCAAGCGGCTGGCATCCTCGGGCGTGTGGATGCAGATCACTTCCGGTTCTCTCATCGGCAAGTTTGGACGCCGCGCCCGCTATTGGGCCGAACGCATGCTCGCTGAAGGCATCGTTCACATCCTTGCCAGCGATGCCCACGATGCTATCCGGCGCCCACCTGATCTATCGCGTGGCTGGGAAGCGGCGGCGCGATGGGTCGGACACTGCCAAGCAACACATCTGGTTTCGACACGTCCACGGGGTGTTATCAAGAATGTGGCTCCATCAAATCTGCCGTTGCCGTCCGATAGCATCGCGTCTTCCTTCTCGAGAAGAGCGTAGGCGCACAAAACTTCGCAGAAATACGCGGTGGCTCCGGCGCGCCGCGTATTGCCTGATGGCGAGTGCCACGTGCCTTCTTACGGCATGCGGGTCCACGCTGAACGAAGGGGTGGAGGCCACCACTCAGCCCAACGTGGCGGCATCCGAAATGGCACTCTCAGGCGTCGCGCCGGAGCATCATCCGGTTGAAACAAGCAGCATCACCTTAACCGCCCGCGATTCGCAGCAAGCCCATCAACTGGCCGCTGCATCTGATCCAAGCAGTTCCGCTTACAAAATTGGCCCGCTCGATGTCCTCGACATCACAGTCTTCCGCGTTGCAGAGCTTTCCAAAACAGTTCAGGTCGCCCCCAGTGGAACCGTAAATCTGCCGCTCGTTGGAGAGATCCCAGCTGCCGGTAGAACGACACAGCAGGTTGAACGCGATCTGACGAAACGGCTTGGAGTAAAGTATCTTCAATCGCCGCAGGTGAACGTCACGATCCGCGAATACAATAGCCAGCGCGTGACGATAGACGGCGCCGTCAGAAAGCCCGGCGTGTATCCGATCCGGGGCGACACAACTTTGCTGCAGATGATAGCGACAGCCGAAGGCTTAACCGATACGGCCAACACCGAGATCGCCGTGTTTCGCAAATCTGAAGGCAAGCGGCTCGCCGCAAAATTTGACCTCGATGAAATTCGAGCCGGGCGCGCCAAAGATCCTAGAATCTCGCAAGGCGATCTGATCGTGATTTCCGACTCTGCACTCAAGACGACTTATCAAGGCCTGCTCAAAGCCCTGCCGGTCACGAGCATGTTCGTGACGCTCCTTTAGATCGTCACGCGCGAACAACAAACTACGGCGAGCGAGCACATGACGTCTTACAATGATGCCAATCCTGAGCCGAACGGGCCCACTTCACGCGAACTCCAGCCAACACCAACACCTTCAGCCGAACTTGCAGAAGCCTTCAGGCTCGTAGCGCATCCCGACTATGACGCCTCAAACAAAAACGACGACATAGCCTTAAAAATCTGGGCTCTTCTGCGCATCGTCAACAAGAGAAAGTGGCTGATCCTCACCGTCGCATGCGGCGTTCTGGCGGTCGGCGTCCTCCGAACGCTCATGACGACGCCCCTTTATATATCGACGACCCGCCTCCAGATCGATCGCAACGTCGCAAAGATTGTCGATGGCGGTAGCCTTACACCCATCGAAGGAACCGACAGCGAATTTCTGAGAACACAATACGAGCTGCTGCAAAGCCGAAGCCTCGCACGGCGTGTTGCAGGCTCAGCCCATCTTGCCGACGACCCGTCATTTTTCGAGCCGCGCGAATTCTCGATTCTGCGGGCGGCCAAAAACCTGTTGCGCGCATCGACGACCAAACACACGCCAAGCAGGAGCGAACTCACAGATCGCGCCGCCGCCATCATCCAGCAGAACGTTGCGGTGCAGCCGGTGGCGGGCTCCCGACTCGTCGATCTGACCTACTCCGATCCCGACCCCGCGCGAAGTCAACGGATCGCCTCCGCCTACGCGGACGCCTTCATCGCCTCCAATCTCGACAAGCGATTCGAGGCCAACACCTACGCTAAGACATTTCTTGAGGATCAGCTCAAACAGCTCAAACTTCGCCTGGAGCAATCTGAAAAAGCGATGCTCGACTTCGCTGAGAAAGAGCAGATCGTAACCGTCAACAAAAACTCGTCGATCGCGGAATCCGATCTTTCAAATGCCAACGTTGCCCTCGGCAATATTACGTCCGAGCGCATCCGGAACGAGCAGCTATGGCGACAGGTCGAAAAATCGAACGCGATCAGCCTACCGCAATTCTTAAGCAACGCCGTCATCGACGGACTTCGATCGAAGCGCAACGAGCTCGTCGCCAGCTATCAGGAGAAACTCGAAACGTTCAAGCCGGGCTATCCGGTCATGGTCCAGATCAGCAACAAAATTGCCGAGATCGATAAGCAGCTCGCAACGGAAATCAAGACAATCCGCGCCTCGTTGAAGGGCGCCTATGAATCGTCTCTCGGCCAAGAAAATGAGTTGAAGTCCAGAGTAAACAAACTTCGCAGCGCCGTTCTGGATATGCAGAAACGCTCGATCGAATACAATATCCTCAAACGCGAGGTCGATACGAACCGCGGGCTTTATAACAGCCTGCTGCAGCGCTTCAAGGAAGTCGACATCGCTGGCGGCGTCGGCAGTAATAACGTCTTCATCGTCGATAAAGCCAACTTGCCCGGCGCACCGTCATCGCCAAAACTTCTGCGATCGATATTGATCTTTATGCTTTTCGGAGCGGTCCTCGGACTCGGCCTCGCCTATCTGCTCGAGAATCTCGACGACGTCATTGACTCGATCGAGGATGCTGAACGCATCGGCGGCTTGGCGACGCTCGGCGTCATTCCTTACGTCACGTCCGAGGGCGGCGTCGAAGAGGCTCTACAGGATACGAGATCCGCCCTATCCGAGGCCTATCGATCACTCTGCACATCCCTGCAGTTCACCACCCCGCGCGGCATTCCGAAATCTTTACTCATCACCAGCGCCGATGCCGCGGAGGGGAAGTCCATCACGTCGCTGGCCATTACCCGGCATTTCGCCCGGCTTGGCCTCAAGGTGCTGCTCATCGATGCGGATATGCGCAATCCATCTCTTCACAAGCTTCTGCACGCTGACAATGAGATAGGCCTCAGCTCACATTTATCAGGCACGTGTACGCCGCCCGACGCCATCCAGACCACGGAAACCGCAAACATGGCGTTCATGCCCTCGGGCCCGTTACCGCCGAACGCCGCCGACTTGCTGAGCAGCGCTCGCTTGATGTCGATGCTATCACTCAGCCTCGAAGTCTTCGACCTCATCGTAATTGACGGCCCCCCTGTGCTCGGCATCGCCGACGTGCCCCTCCTTTCAAACGCCGCCGAGGCGACCGTCTTCGTCATCGGCGCCGGCATCGCGCGTGCCGGATCGGTCAAGGGCGCGTTGAAACGCCTGAACATCGCAAAAAGTCCGCTCATCGGCGGCGTCGTAACAAAATTCGACGCCAGGCGAGCGGGCTACGGTTATGGCCGATACGGCTACGGGTATGGATACGGCTATGGCTACGGACGAGGCTTTACCTGCGGCGACGACGCCCTCTCGCAAGGGAAATCCACGGCACGACTGGAACCTCGCCTTGGTCCCTCAAGTTGCGAGAGCGCCCCGTGAACAACGCAGACGCGCTCCGAACCGCGATCGAAGTTTTCTACCTGCCATCGCAGATCCGAACGCTCCGATCGCTACCGCTCCCGAAAGGAACGAACTTTTTGTTGCGCTTAGCTGCCGGAGACGCCGACGCCATTTCGGAGGCGCAGCTCTATAGCGATCGGCCGTCGTGCGCGCGCCGCCAAGCTGCAATTTTCTTCATTGAACAAATTCTCCTGGCTCCGGAGTCCGACGAATACCGAATTCTTGGTCTCGATCGCACGGCTAGTCTGCGCCAACTTCGCGCTCACATGGCGTTGCTGCTGAAATGGTTGCATCCGGATCTTGCGAGCGACACCCATCGGTCGCGAATGGGCCGCCGCGTCATAGAAGCCTGGACAAAAATCAAAATATCGGAGCACCGGCGGCGATCAAATGGAGTTCCCATACCGCCAGGTTCTCGATCTCGCACCGAAACAACGACGCTGATGCTTATCTTCCGTCCCAAGGCTTCGCTTTCCAAAAGAGCCCGCCTGCCCGCAAGCGCGTTTTCGCGGCGTCAGCCGATGCAAAGCTATCCCAGAATCCGCAGCCTAGAAAAAATCAAATGGCTCTGGAGACAAGTCTTGCTTTCGACATGCACAGACGGCCTCCATTCCCACGATTGAGCGC
>Ga0182744_1001858_pt1 | contig 18079 bp, 16 predicted proteins | sample eDN3rd30CKraftMG_FD_128525 | JGI IMG/M metagenome (GOLD analysis project Ga0182744, IMG submission 128525) | Enriched Miracle-Growth compost microbial communities from Emeryville, California, USA - eDNA 3rd pass 30_C Kraft MG (version 2) (version 2) ...
CCGGCTTAACGGAAAAAGCGAATGCCTTGTTGGAGCAAAATGGTCACTATGTTGATCAATTGCTTCGGTATTACATCGCCATTGCCAAAACCAAACCGAACCTGGAAATGCAGAACATCCAGGTAGGCTCTCAAGTTCTTTATAGCTCGGGCGAGTTAGCGAAGGAATATAAACAAGACAAGCAGGCCAAAGCGATGGAAAAATCGCTCAATGAAATTGAGACGTTGTTTGGTGGTGTTCCACATTAATTGGGAAGAGAAGCTATCTAAAAAATAAGCATCACCCTCATTGCGAGAAGGAGGAACGACGGCGAAGCAATCTGGTATCCAAAAACGCAGATTGCTTCGTTATACTTCCTCGCAATGACGCGTTTTCAGATTAAATCCCTAATTTATTCCGAATATCCTTTGGAATCCCTCCCTTATGCAACATAAAGGCTGTGGTCTTGTATTGTACAAATGCTTTGGTTACATATAGATAGCCTTCATAATCATTCGATGCACCCCAAGAATTTTTCACTAGGTAATATTCTTTTCCGTTTTGATCTTTGGCTAAACCAACAATGTGCATGCCATGATCATCGGTCGTCGCATAATGATCAAAAGCCTGTTGGCGCAAATCTTCTGTAATAGTCATTTCAGGCTTTGGTCCGTTAAACATATCGGCTTTCTCGATATCGGTCATTTCATCATAAGGTTTTTGGGGAACATAAGCTACCCCATTTTTCCAACTAAATCCCTTCTCGCTCACATCCGTTGCCCACCCTACTGTATAGCCATCTTTTAATGCAGCATCGATGATGGCCGTGATATCTGTCATAGGTACGTTATACACTTGGTCAAACGACCAGTTATCTGGGATCAACAAGGTAAATTTGCTGTAATAAGGATGAGCTTTAAAAGAAGACAGCTCTACATAATCGTCGGCATTTAAGCCCACCACTTCTTTGGCAAACGATTTAGGTGTGTAGGTCTTTCCCTTATAGGTAAAAGTTTGGGGCACTTCGCCCAAATAGGCATCAATGGCACGCGTATAGGCGGTTAGCCAATTCGGTGTTAGTTCTCCATTGGGATTTTTCACTACCGCAGCCAGCATGGCATCGGTAATGGCACTCATTTCGGCCAATTTATTCCCCTTAGTTCCATAATTCAAACCTGTATATACTTCCCTAGGTACGGCGCCATACTGACGATACATATTAATAACGTCATGTAATTGCCCGCCCTCTCCCAAACTTAAACCGCCATGTAAACGCACATAGTTTTTTCCTTTTTCCACATAAACATTCCGAGCGGTAAAGAGTTGGGAAATTTCTATAGGCTCCCTCCCATTGCGGATCATCTCCGATTCTAAAAAAGAGTTACCTGAATAACTCCAACAGGTTCCCGACTTGCCTTGGTTCTTTACCGATGTGTTCTGTAAATTAATGATATCAGTAAACTGGAATCCAAACTTACTACTATCGCTTTGGTTGTGCTGTAGCGATCTGATTAAGTTGTCTTGGGCATAAATGGTTATGGTAGGCCCTGCCACAAAAAGTGCGATGGCGATGGCCAAAGCTTTTCTATTCATTTTTAGCATGTGTGAAATGTGTTTAGGGGCGTAAAAGTAAGGCTTTCTTGGCAAAGCACAAAAAACGGCATAGAAAAGCCCTGCAACCTATTCGTTACAGGGCTCCCTACTTTTATTTGATATGCGCTAAAAATTAGCGTTTGGTAAACTTAAATTCTAGGAAGGCATCGCTATTACTACCTAAATTCACAGGCATATTTAACGTCAAGGTTTGTCCGTCAGCATACGCTAAGTCCAAACGGTACCCTTCGGTTATATCCTTTGCCTTTTCGCCTGGATATAATTTCTTAAATTGAAATTGTGGCTCGGCACCATTTTCCGGTTTATAAATAGACCAAAATATGTTACGTGTGGCTCCGGGGGCACACAGTTCACCATCAGCTGCAAAGGTAATGGCTCCTTTTCCGTTTGCAATGAGATTCCATGTGCTGCCAATAAAGCAAGCGATGGGAGCCTCATCAAAAATAGTTTTTACACTTGCCCCCGCTGGGAAATTACGCTTTTCCACACTGTTCAACACCCATTCCCCTTTAACGCCACGCTTCCATTGTCCGGCACTGGGTGACGCAGTCGTCTGCTTGGACGAAGCGCATGCACCCAATAGTAAGCATACGATAACTAAGGTCGAAAAATTTAAGATTGTTTTCATTCTGTTTGTTATTTGGTGGTACCGGTTCGACTTCGTACCGATATCGTTTACTCTTTTTAATACAATAAAATTGTACCTTTGTTTGCGCACAAACTTATACAAATTGCGTTTTATTTGCAATTTTGAAAGCGCTAATATTAAAGTATTTCACGAATGAGATTCACTTTTAAAGACCTTACTACAAGCAAATTTATCTCCAAGCTCCTCGTTAGGTTGTTTATGTTATTACTGGCGGCAGCGATTGCCCCCCTATTCATAGATAAGCAGATAGCTGCTAGAATGGAAACAACCTATGTTTATATTGAAAATAAATGGGTTTTTATTTTTCCTCTTATTTTGTTTTTAAGCTTTTTAACGTTATTGGTACTAACGGGACGAGCAAAGCATGAAAAAACCGACTTGAATTGGATGCTCTCTTTGAACACATTATTACTCATCATCTATGTCGTTATGCTTTTTATACGCTTATTCCCAGTTATATACAAGTAGTTCATTGACCAATGACTAAACAAAAATTTTGGAATACCTCCAAATTCATATTTAAACTAGCTTTTACGGCATTTGCGTTGTATTTGGTATTTACCAAAGTGAGCGTGAAAGACTTAAAGGAAGTGGTGACACAATCTGATCCCCTTTATTTAGTATTGGCCTTTACCAGCTTCTTGAGCTCCATTATCATTTCATCTTGGCGGCTAAATACTTTTTTTAAAGGCATTGGTTTATATATATCAGAGATTTATAACTTCAAGCTCTATCTGCTCGGCATGTTTTATAATGTTTCGTTACCGGGTGGTATCGGTGGAGATGGATATAAAATCTATTTTCTACGAAAGAAGTTCCAAATCAAAGGGCGTAAGCTCCTCTCTTGCGTGTTTTTCGACCGCTTAAGCGGCATGTGGGCACTTTGTTTGATTACGGCTGCCTTGGTTATTTATATACCTAAATTAGGTATTCCCAACTGGCTTCCCATTTTGAGTGTCGCCTTCGGATCATTGATTTACTATTTTATTATGAAACGCTTTTTTGCCGACTATGCACAACGTTTCATTTTTAAGCATTTCAAGGCACTCGGTGTACAGTCACTTCAAGTTATCTGTGCCATCTGCATTTTATATAGCTTGCATTTCGAAGGAAAATTCTCGCCCTATTTGCTGTTATTTCTACTTTCTCAGATTGTAGCGGTTATACCCTTATCCATTGGTGGTTTGGGGGCGCGCGAAGTGGTTTTCATCTATGGATCGGATTTTTTCCACTTAGATCCTCATCGCGCTGTTTTGATTAGTTTGATTTCATATTTTATATCGATTATCATTTCGCTTTTCGGATCTTACTTTACGCTTCATCCTAACGCATTAGGAGAAGAAAAGCTTCCCGGAACCGTTGATATAAACTTGAAAGACGATTAAAAACAACTAAGTAAGTTGTACGTTGTAAGTGGAAAGCAGAAAGCGAAAAGCGGAAAGCAATTTTTGAATGATTGATATCTTGTTTACTTTTAAAGTATCAATGATTCTGCCAGCTGGTGGAGTTTTAATTTTTACTTTTTAATTTTTACTTATTAATTAACAAAATGAACATTGTTATAACAGGTGCAAGTAGTGGCGTAGGCTTTGAAGCCGTACTGGAATTGATTTTGCGCAATGAACATCATGTGGTTGCCTTAGCACGATCACATGATAAACTCAAACGGCTTTTTGAAATTGCCAAAGGATTGAACCCTGATTGTAACTTATATCCTGCTCGCTTTGATATTGTTCATGACGACTATGAATCAGGGCTACTTCCATTCATTAAAGAAAAAATTGGTCATGTAGATATCTTGATTAACAATGCTGGTGCACTCATCAACAAACCGTTTTTGGAGACCAGTACGATTGATTTTGCAGAGATGTTACAAACAAACATATTGGGTCATGTTAAAATGATTCGTCAATTATTCCCAACCATGCCCGCAGGGAGCCATATCGTTAATATAGGTAGCATGGGAGGGTATCAAGGCAGCGTAAAATTTCCGGGACTTGCAGCTTATTCTGTTAGTAAAGCCGCGTTGCATACCTTAACAGAGTGCTTGGCCGTTGAATTTGCTGAGCATAAAATTCACATCAATTGCTTGGCTATTGGATCGGTGCAAACAGAAATGCTCGAAAAAGCGTTTCCTAATTATGAGTCTCCTATAGCGGCATTTGAAATGGGTAAGTACATTGCTGATTTCGCACTAACGGGGCACAAATTTTTTAATGGAAAAATATTGCCGGTAGCGGTTACTACACCATAGTGGTTACGAGTTGTCAGTTGTGCGTTGTGAGTAGTAAGATAGCATATATGAGTACCACGACTTTTTCTATGGCAGTTGCTGATTACTGAAAACCAATAATAGGTGCTGAAAGCTTATCAAAAAACAAGACCAATGAAGACGTTCACAATAAATAAAGCACTTTTTGTATTAGGAGTAGGTTTGGTTCTACTTGGTTCTTGCCAAAACAACAATCAAGCATCTTATCAAGATAACGGGCAGGAAACTACCATTGACACAGCAGACAAACAGCTGTTAGAAGATTCTAAAACACTTACATTACCCTACACTGCCGTAGTAGACCCTCAAACAACACTGATTAGTATTGAAGAAAATCCACAAAAGAGTAAAGTGCCGCTCAACAAGGAGGAACTAGCAGAGGCCCTCAATTTAAAGTACCCAGACATTCATTTGGTTATTGATAGCGTACGTCATGACACCCTACTTGTCCATATTCCAAATGCCACCTATCTTACCCAACAATATGGAACTACGGGCGCCATGACCTATCTAGCAGAGGCTACCTACGCTTTTACAACAATTAAGGAAATCCATGTAGTGAATTTCTCCTTTAAAGAGGGAGACCATGCAGTGCCAGGCCCCTATACCCGTCAGAGTTTTGATAAAAAAAACCTTTAACGTTGCAGCCATATACACCGTTAAGCCTCATGAATACATGAACTATACTGATCTCTTTATTGGATCTAAAAGCAGTGAGGTGTTATCTAAGATTCTGCTGCTACCTTAATTGGCCGATGAAAAATCTGAATTTCACTCACCACGATTTCCGTTATGTACCGTGTATTTCCTTTTTTATCCAAATACGTTCTATTAATGAGTTTTCCCTCAATAGACACTTCACTACCTTTTGTCAAGCTCTTTTCGGCAAAGGCAGCCTGTCTACCCCAAAACACTAAATGATGCCACTGCGTATCGGTAAGCCATTCGCCTTTTTGGTTCTTGTAACGATCATTTACTGCAATGGAAACGGTGGCTAGGCTTTTATTATCACCAAATTTCTTAACCGCTGGTTTGTTTCCAAGATGGCCCGTTAACCGGACACTGTTTTTTAAAGTACTCATGATAAAAAAATTAAAAAGTAAAAAGTAAAAAGTTTAAAGTTTAAAGCGAAAAGCAGAAAGCTATCCGTGAAGTTGTAAGTTTGAAGACTGAAAGGACTAATACCCAACAACGAACAACCAATAACTAACAACGAACAACCAATAACCAACAACTAACAACCAATAACCAACAAAACCTTAAACCCTGCTGCAAATATCTGACACCGTCAATAAACTACCCGATTATAAACGGATATAACCGGCTATAACCGATTATATCCGTTTATAATCGGCTATGAGGCTATTCGGTGTTTCTTACATCGAAAATTGGACAAATTTCTTATTCAATCATCTTCATATAGGTCTGGTGAATGTCGCGCATTTTATCTAAGTTTGACAAAAAAAAGTACCATGCAAGATCCCGTAACACTGACATCTGTAGCAGCATTTCATAAAACTTTTAAACATCCCATCTTGGAGAAGCCAACCATTCCAAGTGAACAGCGGTGCCAATTAAGGGTTTCGTTGATTGCTGAAGAATTAAAAGAATTAGAAGAAGCCATTCAACAGAAAGATATCGTGGAAGTAGCTGATGCCCTTTGCGATATACAGTATGTGTTATCAGGTGCCATCTTAGAATTTGGGCTAGCAGACAAATTCAAGGCCCTTTTTGATGAAGTACAGCGTTCCAATATGAGCAAGGCTTGCAAAAGTATAGAAGAAGCTGAAGCGACCATTCGTCACTATAACGACAAAGGTGTTGCATGCTTCTATGAACAACAAGATGATCTGTACCTGGTATACCGTACGGAAGACCGTAAGACATTAAAATCAATCAACTATTCCCCTGCCGATCTCCAAAGCATTGTAGCATCTAAGTAGTTGGAATAGCTTGGCTTACCATTGTGTTTCCCAATTATTTTATATAAGTTTGTATTTATCATATGATTGGGAACACAACATATCACACACAAAAGATCAAATTTTCTGAACAAACGATTCAGAAAGGTGGCGTGCCTTTTCCCATGCATTTGCTACATACTGGTCGCTTTTCCAATCATAAAGCATTTCATTCTTCGACCCCGAGCTTCAGAAAAAACGAATTGTAGTTTCGGGGAAACCACATCTTAATTTTGCAATCCATTAACATGAAGTGGTATCTCTATATAGTGAACCGTGACATAGAAACACATTTTTAAAAACGATATTTTATATAAATTAATTGATATGACACATTTAAAGAATAATGTCGTGTTAACAGAAGATGATTACAACGCCATTACCCAACACGTTAAGCCATCTGACCATGTGGACAACACGATGTCGTTAGCGTACGAGCTTAGTCGCGCTACCATCGTCAAAAACGATGCATTACCTAAAGACCGGGTCAGAATTGGCTCCACTATTAAAATTAAAGATCTGGACACACAAAACCACTTGTCGTTTACGCTTGTATTACCCGACAAAGCAGATGTAAAAAACCAGAAAATATCCATTCTCACTCCAATTGGCTCTGCACTCATTGGGTTTAAAGAAGGAGATGAAGTGGAATGGAAAATGCCCGCGGGCATTAAGAAATATCAAATTTTAGAAGTTCACTAAAAGGTGTATTCATTCTGTTCATTATTGAACCTATCGGTTTAAATCCATGCTATTTTGATTATACTTGTACACAGCGCTCATCGCAGCTGTGTACACATATGAACCGTTATTGTCTAGATTGTAAAACGCTCTTGAATGGTCGTTCAGATAAAAAATTCTGCAACGACGCTTGCCGTAGCAATTACAATAACAAGCGCAACAGCCATAGTCAGGGTTACATTCGTCAGGTCAATGGCATATTAAAAAAGAATAGAAACATCTTGATGGAACTCAATCCACAAGGAAAAACCAAAGTGCTTAAAGCCGAACTCATTAAACAAGGTTTCAGCTTTAAGCATTTTACCCATATATTGGAGACCAGCCGGAATAACAGTTATTTTTTCTGCTATGATTACGGCTATATCCTCATCAACGAAAGAGAGTATCTACTGGTAAGGAAAGAGTTGTAATCGTTTGTAACAATATGCATTATTGAAATTACTTTTTTGATACAAGTTTATTACTTTCGTCTTCCATATACCAACATAAAAATGAGATTATTTTTTTCTACGTTGTTAGCCTTCAGCTTCCCCGTCGTCTTCATCCATACCAGTACTGCGCAGCAACAGAAATCACCCACACTTGATACACTCTACCAATTACCAACAGCTTCTGTAAGTGCCTATTTAAGTGAACAGCCTTATCTTTCCCTTCCGAGCTCGATCGGTTTGATTACACAAAGCACTTTGGATCTTCAACAGGGCAACACCTTCCTTCCGGCGTTGAATACGATTCCCGGTGTACGTATGGAAGAACGATCGCCAGGGAGCTATCGACTCTCCATCCGTGGGAGTTTACTCCGATCGCCTTTCGGTATCCGAAATGTAAAAATATATCTGGACGAAATTCCACTGACAGATGCAGCGGGCAATACTTATTTAAACGCACTGGATCCAGCAGCTTTTAATAACGTAACTATATTGAAGGGCCCAGATGGCAGCCTTTTTGGTGCTAATTCTGGCGGCGTTGTTATCATTCGCCCTAACGGCATGGAACCCACTCCGCTTTCTCCCATTCGTTTAACCGCAAATACCGGTTCGTATGGATTGTTTAATCAATCGGCGACTGCCGATTATCAGGTAAATGATACCTACCGCTTTAGTTTAGATTATGGTCATCAACAAGCGGATGGCTATCGAGCTCATACAGCCAGCCACCGGCATTACTTACAAACCGTGCAACGTTTCCGCTATACACCAAAAAACGAACTGCGTATCATTGGCCTCTACTCCTCCATGGCTTATCAAACACCAGGTGGACTCACCGAAGATCAATATGATACAGACCCCAAACAAGCTCGTCCAGCAGCAGGCCCTAACCCAGGAGCCATCGAACAACAAGCGGCTATCTACAACAATACGCTTTGGGGCGGATTGGTCCATGATGCTCAAATCAATCGCCACTGGAAACATGTGTTTGCCGTATTTGGTACGTATACCGACTTTAGCAACCCCTTTATTACCAATTATGAAAAACGTTACGAAAAAAATATTGGTTTTCGCTCCTATTTTACTTATAGCAGTAATGATCGGGCTACCTTTACTTGGCAGGCAAACGCCGGTTTAGAATGGCAACAGAGTCGATCAGATATCCTGAATTATGATAATCTTGCTGGTATCCAAGGTGATGAACAGCATGGCGACCGCTTGCAAAATCATCAACATTTCTATTTTGCTCGTTTTTCGGGCAATCTAGCCGATCGCCTCACACTGGAGACAGCCATCAGTTTAAATGCGTACAACTATCGGTATAAAAGTTTATTCCCCGAGCGTGCTCCAGATTTCGATCGTGTTTCAGCCTCACCGACTTGGATGCCCCGAGCCGCTCTATCGTATCTCATTACACCGCAACTGAGTTGGCGCATCACGGTAGCGCGCGGTTTCTCACCACCTACATCGGAAGAAGTACGTCCTTCAGATCAAATTGTAAACACCATGCTACAAGCCGAAACAGGCTGGAACAAAGAAACCGGTATCCGCTGGCAAACTTATAACAACCGCCTACAAGCAGATATCTCTGTATTTGATTACCGGATGCATCAAGCTATTGTACGTCGCAACAATGAAAATGGAGATGAGTTTTTCACCAATGCTGGTGGCGTGAAGCAACGCGGATTGGAAGCGGCGCTCCAAGCTTGGATCATAGAACCCCATACGAATTTATTCATTCGAGGCTTACGTATATTTACCAATATCACATGGAGTCATTTTCGCTTTACCGATTACGCCGATGCTGAAAACGATTATTCAGGTCATGCATTAACCGGAGTTCCGGGAGAGGGAATTACCAGTGGTCTCCACACATTTTTTCCAAAAGATATCAGTTTTTATCTGCAACATCAATATACTTCCCGGATTCCGCTCAATGATGCGAATAGCGTATACGCCCGTCGTTATCATTTGTTACAGGCCAAAATCATGTGGCAACATGTGGTTTTCTCTAAAGCAAAGATACAGTGGTTTATAGGAGCAGATAATCTTTTCAATGAAAAATATAGTTTAGGTAATGATATCAATGCTTTTGGCAATCGCTTTTTCAATACCGCTATGCCCCGTAATTATTATGTTGGTTTAGAAGTAAAGATCTAATTTAATCTTTGCAATCGTTCACTTGCGGTCTTAAGAAGTAAAGTTGTATGATGAGCGCTATACCTACAATCATGGCTAAAAAGGCAAAATCTTTGCCTAGATTTCCCTCATCTGTTGATCGCCCCAGGTAATCGGTAATGAAAGCACCTGAAAAAACACCTACCATATTCATTAAACCATAAGCGGTAGCCCGGTATCTAGCAGACACGAACTGACACAAAATAGGCATATTATTCGCATCAAACATACCAAAACCCAATCCAAATAATACCGCTGCACTCACTACATGAAAAAAGGTATGTCCAAACCCTAGTAACAACAAAGATGGAATGGTGAGTGCCAAACCAATCGCACTGGTATAGACTCGACCACGAACGTTGCGTTGTACCCACCTGTCGGACGCCAAACCTCCTACCACAACACCGATGAATGAGGAAAATGCGATGGCAATAGTCGCCATGGGTCCGGCCTGTGCCATGGGAATATGTAAGTTTTCTGCAAAGAGCGTGGGTAACCAATTCTTTGTAGCCCACCCCGGTAAACTCGGCACAGCAAAGTAGAACAAAATAACCCAAAACCAAACATGCGATAACAGGAAACCAATACCACGAAACAAGGTGCGCCTTGCTGGTTGATTTGTTGATGGAGGCGATTCATGGCGTGTAGCATGTGGGGCATCTTTTAGAAAACAAACCAGTACCAATGCATAAACCATTCCCACCAAACCAAAAGAGAGAAAAGCAGTATGCCAGGTAAAGGCTGCAGCCAAGGTAGCACCAAATCCCCCCAACGCCTGCCCCATATACAATCCCGTCATATGTACACCAACAGCCAACGAACGGGTTTTCCCCTCATGAAAATCAGCAATCAAGGATAAGCCTGCTGGAATATATAAAGCTTCGCTGATGCCCATGATAGCCCGCAGCCAAAGCAATTGTGTAAATGATTGGGCAAAGCCCATGGCAAAGGTAACTGCCGACCAAACCAGTAAGCTGCCAACAATAAGCCATTTTTTGCTAAGCCGATCGGCAATGGCTCCAGCAAATGGACTCATAATACCATATATCCATAGAAAGATGGCCATCAAGTATCCAAAGTTGGTTGCGAGTTGCAATTCCTTGATGTCGGTTTCCATACTAGGCCGCATGGTGGCCAGCATCTGACGGTCCATATAATTCAATAAGGCAACCACCCACAACAAACCCACCACTACCCAGGGATAATATTTAGTATTTTTCATTTTGTCGATTTTATAAAATGAGCGCCTTATCAATTGGCTTTTATTATAGACTTCTTATTAATTGATTTGGTTTATAAAAATGTTCATATGTTCTACATAACAAATGTAAAAAAAAAGGTTCTAATTGCCCAAATAAAATTTTCTTTATCCTGCGTTTTCTTAGGGAAATGGGCACTATAGTATCATTAATCATCTTTTGCATTGTTTTTTGTCGACTTCTAATGAAGACATTGTTTGATTTATCCATACTAATTTTTAAAAGAAATAAAATTTATTTTGATTTCAGCAAACATGTTGTATATTTGTAAATATGTTCTACATAAGGACTAAAAATCAATTGTAAATAATACAATACCATTAACCTTTAATATCAACATATTGTAAAGCAACCAACATGAAATTACTAAATATTATTAAGAAATATGCTGCTGGCTTTCCAGAAAATGGATACGCAAGCACATAGTCTTTCATACTGATTCGAGTGGGTTTAAACCATTTAGTATATCGTATATCAACGACTGATTTTTGTAGACAAAATAAATCTAAATTATGATCATATATCAACGTTTGTTTGGTTTTCTGTGTGGTGCTTTTGCATGTTACATCCTGATTGGATGTTCAAAAAACATGACGGAGTACTACAATCCTAAGAGCACCTTGGATAAAAATATTATCGAGGTATTGGAGGAAGATGGACGATTTTCATCGTTTGTAAGTATAATTGATCGCACAGGCTTGCGAAGCACCTTGGGCGAAGCTGCCATCTACACCTGTTTGGCACCTTTAGATAAAGATGTTTTGGCTTATTTTACCCAAAAGGGTTACAGTACATTGGACGCAGTGCCTGATGCCGAACTCCGAAAATTCATCAACTACCATTTTATTAATGGAATGTATTACCAATATGATGTGGAGCAACGATATCTATCCGCTTCAAGCTACATCAATAAAAGCCGAGCAACCCAATATAAGTCTCGTGCCGAAGGAAAACTCCCCGGAAAGCCCGTCCGGTTTTTTACACCTTCTTTTTTTCAAACGCAGGCAGTAGATTATACAGGCTTATTTGGTGAAGACAATGCCTCCGCCGGCTTTATGATAGAAGGTGCGCGCATTTCAGATACGGACAAAGATATCGGTGCGCGAAATGGTGTCATCCATGTCTTGGAAACACCTCTTAACGTATTACCCCGTACAGACGAGGCATTAGCCAATGACCCTGAAACCTCCATCTTCAGCAGTTGGCTTGAAAAGCATGTTCAGTACGTTTTAGGAGGAAAGGATGAAACTGGTTTTGTTGACACAACCCTATACAAATCCTACACTATTGGTAGAAACCTGGCAGACGAAAACATGCTTTCTACATTAATCGCTCCTACAAACGAGGCCATATTGGCCTATTTCGAACCGTATATGGATGATCTGGATAACACCATCGATTCGGTTCCACGCAAGGTCATGTATTCGCTATTGAGAGCATGTATCATAGAAAACACCTGGTATAAGAGCGACTTAACCCGCAATGATCCAGAATGGAGAGTGTTCACGGCACGTCCATATATGGTACAGGATATCCCCGGATCCATCATCGGTTCGGTACCTGCGAGCAACAGCGTTATTTACAAAACAAATAAGGTCATTGAATCGCCTGTGATGAACAGTGTGGAGGGAGGCATATACATGAAGCATAAAATTTATAGCCAATGGGATTGGATGTTTGAGAATACGAATCTGGAAGCGGGCCTGACAGATCCGATATCCTATCAACATAGCTCTAAGACCGTACTTGTTCAGTCGGATGATGTTTGGGGGTTCCCCCTGGGGTCAGAAATGCTTCCAGAAGATCGGGATTTCCGCTTCCAGCAATGCCGATCGGGTATATTTAATATCGATGTGCGCCAAGATGGTGGATTCCGCAAACGGTATTATCCAACCGATTTTGGCTATATATTGTATGACGATGGGCGGTTCTATGATTACACTGGCCATTCAGTAAAGCTGCTGACCAGCGACCCAGTATATGAGCGCGGAAATGGTGCGATTTACGAAATTGATGGCTTCCTTTCCCCTTTGGATGGGCTTGATCTGACGCAAACGGTGTTTGCGAAAATCCAAGCGGATCCCGAATTATCTGTATTTGCAGGAATCATTGAACGGGCCGGATTAGCAGCCGAATTACAGTTGACCGGCTTCTTCACCTTTTCTGTCTTCGCCCCCACCAATGAAACAATCCTTGCATCAGGCATCAATACCGGAACCATGTCGACCAATGAGTTGGTTCAATTTGTCAACACCTATATCGTTCAGGGCAGAGCCATCTTCACAGATGGTGTATTTAACGGTCAGATAGCCAATAAAAATGGTGATCGTTTACGTATGAGCGGAGCTTGGGATACCTTCCAAATAAGCGATCCAAGTGGCAAATCGATTGCTGTGAAAACCGGAAATATACAGGGGAGCAACGGTATTGTTCATAAAATTAACCAGTTATTCTAACCCTTACTGATCAATCAAAATATGAAGAAAATGCGTATCAAACTGGGTCTATCGGTCGTACTGTTTGTTTGCATGCTAAATAGCACATTTGCGCAAGAGATTCTCCGAGGCAGGGTTTATGCCGAAGTGGTAGGTGTACCACTTTCAGATGTTTCGGTAACTTTAGTGAATGCAAACAACCTGATCTTACAAGGCGGAAAAACCAATGACAAGGGTATTTTCGAGCTTTCAAGACATCCCGATGCCGTTAAAATTAGGTTTACAAACCTCGGATATCAAAGTCAAGAATTCCGTTTACAAACGGGAGAAAATCGGGCATTTGAAATCATCATGGCTGTAGACCGAACCGAATTGGACATAGTAGAGATTACTGGGCAACATACACCACCCGCCGATCTGGGATTCCTATCAATCGATCGACGTGAATTATCGAGTGCTATCGCTTCGGTAGACCTTACTGGTATTGAAAATATGCCGGTTGCATCTGTAGACCAGCTTTTGCAAGGTATGGCACCTGGCATTCAGGTAGTAGCGGCCAGTGGCGACCCGGGTGCTTCAGCATCCATCCGTATTCGGGGTATCTCCAGTATTTCTGGTGTCAATGATCCGTTGTGGATTGTTGACGGTTCGGAAGTTATCGGTAGTAATTACCAAGTGGAAAGCATCGCGGATTTTGGATTCAGCCCTATCGGTGATCTGGATCCCGCAGATATCGAATCCATCGACATTCTGAAAGATGCTTCTGCTACCGCATTGTACGGATCTCGAGGTGCGAATGGCGTCATTGTCATCAAAACCAAGCGAGGTAAGCGCGGCAAGCCACAATTGAGCTTCAACTCGCGCTTCACCCTAACAGAAGTACCAGCAACGATTCCGATGCTTTCGGGCGACGAGCAACGTATTTATCATATAGAACGAGCTGGAGGAGGTACAGATGATGGAACTCAATTTCCTGAATTAAGAGGAGATTTAAAAAGAGATGATGCCTGGATGTTTAATAATAATACGAATTGGGTGGATGCCATCACACGAACCGGGCTCTATCAGCAATATAATACGGCGCTGAGTGGCGGCGGCGAGCGTATTAATTATTATTGGGGACTGGGGTATACCAATCAATACGGTACCACCAAAGGAACGGGATACGATCGGTTCAACACCCGGTTCAATCTGAATTATAAAGTTTCCGATAAACTAAAAATCTCCGCAGATTTAACCTACACCAATTCGCTAACCGACAAAAGAGGGCAGAACCATCCGGTAACAGATGGTAGCCAAGAGATCAATCCCATTCTGTTTTCTCGGGAAACACCGGCATATTTTCCGCTTTATTCGAAAAACGGATTGAATTATTTTCTGGATAGAAATGCTGGGGTATCGAGCCATTCGCGATTTAACCCACTGGCCATCATCGACTATTCAACATATCTGAGTCGAGCAAACCGGTTTATGGCATCATCAGCTATCGAATATAAAATACTAGACAACCTCGAACTCCGCACGCAATTGTCCGCAGATTTCCGGGAATCTGCTGATGAATATTTTCTCCCGGGATATGCTACCGATGCATTGCCCGGCGAGGCGCTTTATAATACCGGCCAGCAAACAGATGGATATCAGCTCATGATCAACAACAATAACCGGTTAACCTGGTCTGCTATTCAAAAGGAAAAACATCGTCTGACATTTACGGGTGTGTTAAACCTGAATATCGATCGCGATAATTCGATGGCGGTGTGGTACAACAATGGAGGCTCTCCACAACTGCGGGCAGCTGATGCATCTGCAGTCATTTCCGAAGCTACTGGAAAATTTGGTACACGGAAATATTTAGGAATGTTTCTACAGGGACATTACGCATTCCGCGACCGGTATTTCATCACCATAACCGGTAAAACAGAAGGCGACTCCAGGTATGGCAGTGATAACCCATATTCTATTTTTCCAGCAATAGGTGGCGCCTGGGAGGTAGCCAAGGAACCGTTTATGGCCAACCTAGAATGGGTCAATTCGATCAAGCCTCGGTTCGCTTATGGTATCACCGGCAATCTACCCAACACGTTAAACCTATATGATATAGCTTATAGTACCGGAACGGGGTATATGGGAGAAACCTATATCTATCCCTCAAAATTTGCAAATGATCGAATTCGGGAAGAACGGACTACAGAATATAACTTGGGATTAGATTGGAGCCTATTTGATAACCGACTGTCTGGACAACTGGATTTCTATACGCGTACCACGAATGACTTATTGTTGCAGGAACGCCTTTCAACCACGCTGGGTTATTCAACACAATATATCAATTTCGGACAAGTGCGCAATTCCGGTGTGGAACTGGGGGTAACAGCAGTCATCTTAAAGGGTGGGGAAAACCGTATCAGATGGAAATCCTTCTTTAATATCGCCACCAATAAAAACGAATTATTGAGCTTGCCAGACCAGTTTAATGAAGATGCTTTTTCGACAACCCGAAATGGGTTTTCGTCTAAATTGCAGGAGGGTGACGTCATCGGTGGTTTTTATGCATATCGGGCATTGGGTGTCTATCCAACCGACGCAGATGCGATCTTACGGGGTCAAGACGGCAGCATCATTTATGAAGCAGACGGCATCACACCAAAATACCTCCGGTACGGTTCCAACACCGGACATCAGTTTAAGGGTGGCGATATGATCTATGATGACATAAACAGTGATGGGATTATCAATGAGCTAGACCGTGTCCAAGTTGGCGACGCCAATCCGCTTTTTTTCGGTGGTTGGAACAATACACTTAATTATAAAAACTGGGCATTGACTGTCAATTTTCAATACCAATATGGCAATGATGTCATCAATGGTACTCGGATATTAATGGAACAAATGGCCTATTCACATAATCAATCCAGATCGATTCTGGCTCGTTGGAGGAGACAGGGAGATATCACAGATATACCCAGGGCACAACCGGGCGCTGATTGGAACCGTGTTGCTTCCTCTCGTTGGGTAGAGGACGGTTCATATCTACGCCTCAAAACGGTATCATTGACTTACAACGCCAACAAAAATTTCACCAACAGATTAGGGCTCGGCATCAGCCAATTGAGTGTATTTGTTACCGGATATAATCTTTATACCTGGACGAATTACGTGGGTTTGGATCCAGAAGTACCTATTACAGGCAGTGTATTCTTGTTCGGGATTGACAACAGTACGACGGCACCGGCAAGACAATATACCTTGGGATTGAGGGCATCATTTTAATATCTTAATACGGACAATTATGACGATTAATACAAAATACGGGATCTTGGGACTACTTATGCTGCTAACAGTCTCATGCGATAATATATTGGACGTTGAGGTACCAGACAACTTGGTTCATGATGAGTTTTGGCAAAATAGGGATCAGGTATATTCATCGCTGATCGGACTATACACCTCACTGAATAGCAACATCAATGCATATCATGTATGGGGCGATTTGCGGTCCAGCCTCTATGCGCCAGGCACCGGCGATTCTTACAATAGCAGCTATGGCCAGTTCTTGCTGCATGATATTTATCCAGACAACTCCTTACTTTCATGGGCACCCATATACCGTTCCGTTACTTGGATCAATTCGTTCATCAAGAATGCCCCTTCGGCATTAGAACGAGATGATACCTTTACGGAGGCCGAACTAAAGCCCATGCTAGGCGAAGCATATGCTTTACGTGCACTCAACTATTTTTACCTAGTGCGAACCTTTAAAGAAGTTCCGATTATCAAGGAACCATATGAATCGGACACCCAAACCTTTGATATTTCGGCCTCGCCAGAAGATAAAGTACTCGATTTTATTGAAGCTGACCTGCAAATTGCCTTGGAATCGGCACCGGCAGATTATGATGATGTTGCCAACCGATACGGAAGAATAACCAAAAATGCCGTACGGGCTCTGTGGGCAGATGTAAAACTCTGGCGCAACGACTATCAGGGATGCCTTGATCTTTGTGGCCAGTTAGATGAAGCATATGCCAGCTCCTTGGTTGATCCACTGTCGTGGTATACCATTTTCAATCCGGGAAATTCCAGTGAGAGCATTTTTGAATACCAATATAGTACAATCGGCCCATCGTCACCACTTTATAACTGGTTTGCTCTTTTTTCAAGAGGTTCATCCAGTGGAGAGAAGTATCTGGCCAATGAAACCAACGTGCGAATCAATTCGCAGGAAATACTGTATCCGCCTGTATTGCCCGGATATGCGTCATCCGACACCATCCGTCTGAAAAACTATACGATGTTCGCCGATGGAAAGGAAGTATACAAATTTCTCGGGCAGGCATCCTATCAACGTTCTTATCGGCCCAACAATAATCGCACCGCTCACTATATCTTCTACCGCTATCGGGAAATCCTCTTCATGAAGGCAGAAGCATACGCCATGCTGAACCAATATGCGGAAGCAGAACGTATGATCAACATCGTCCGGGAACATTGCAATATACCGGCATTGGCTGCCGGAGAAAGTGGCGAGGGTAGCGAATTTATGTCGCGATTATTGATGGAACG
>Ga0182744_1001859_pt1 | contig 18067 bp, 16 predicted proteins | sample eDN3rd30CKraftMG_FD_128525 | JGI IMG/M metagenome (GOLD analysis project Ga0182744, IMG submission 128525) | Enriched Miracle-Growth compost microbial communities from Emeryville, California, USA - eDNA 3rd pass 30_C Kraft MG (version 2) (version 2) ...
CCGAGGCGCAGCCCGTGAGGACGAGCGCCAGCGAGGCGATTGCCGCAGTACCGCCGAAGGCGGCCTTGATGCGTCGTTGCATAGTGATTGCTCGCTTTCTGGTGACTTCTTCGTCGTGTTGTCTGACGATCTTGTCGACAACGGCTTCATGTTACACATCCTGCGAGCCGATCGACAGGAATCCTGTCGTTCAGGTTTCCTGACGATCTTCCCGCAGCCTCGCCCGGAGCGCGGTGGTGGCTTCCGCGTCGACGCGGACCCCCTCGGGGTCCTCGCGCGGGTCTCCGACGATGACCACACCGTACAGCCGTGCCGCACCCTCGATCGTCACGTATTCGTCACGAACGTCGACGCGGACGCGCTCCGGATCGCGCTCGAGCGGATCGCCCCAGCCCCCGGCCCCGTTGCAGATGTAGCGCAGCACCGAGTTCGCCCCGCTCGTCTTCGCCGAGTCGAAGGGATAGCGGTACTCGCCCGAGCGATCCGGCGCGTTCGTCACGGGATCGAGCACGCCCGCCCACGGCGTCGAGGCCGCAAAGTCGCCCGTCGCCGGGATCGCCGCCGACCCGTCCTCGGCGGGCGGGAAGATCCAGACGCCGCCGTTGACGCCCGCGCCGCCCCCCTGGACGCCGAAGCCCGTGTCGGACTTGTGCCGCAGCTCGATGATCGAGTGGAACGCGGGCGTGAGGAACAGGGTGTCGCGCAGCATCGCGTTCCCGCCCCGGTGGAATCCCGCCCCCGCGGTGTCCGGCACGGGCTGGTGCCGGAGCATGACGACGGGGCTGTCCTTCTCGACCGCCTCGACGCTCGGCGCGACGCCGTTCGCGAGGTAGGACATGCACTGCGTGTCCGCGTCGCCGTGCTTGTTCGCCCCGAAGGGGCCGACCTCGCCGCCGAGCTGCATGATCGCCGCCCACGGACTGCCGTCGGAGCGCGCGCCGAACGCCGTGTGGAGGTTCGTGCCGCCGCGGTCGCCGGCGATCGCGTTCTGCCCGAGCGCCTCCTCGAGCGCCATGAGGATCGTCGCGAGCATGACCTGCGACTGCTCGAAGTAGAGGAAGACGGCGCCGTCGGGCGGCAGTGCGGAGACGACCGTGCCCTCGGGGATCACGACGTCGATGTTGCGGAACATGCCCGAGTTGAAGCGCCCGTGCGGGTCGACGTTGTACTTGAGCGCGACGCCGACCGCGAGCTTGACCTCCCAGACCGTCGCGTTGATCGACGACCTCGCCTGCCGGTGGGTGCCCGAGAGGTCGACCTCGATCCGCTCGCCGCGCTTGCGGATCGCGACGTGGACCGGGTAGGACTCCGAGTCGTCGACGCCGTCCGCGTCGACGCCGTGCTCGGCCTCCCAGTCGCCGTCGGGCAGCTGCGCGAGGCCGAGCGCCATCTGCTCGGCGGCCGCGTCAACCGAGTAGCGCATCGCGCCGAGGAAGGCGTCGATGCCGTAGCGCTCGACCGACTCGAGCACGAGGGACTCGCCGAGCTCGAGGCTCGAGAGCACCGTGAGCATGTCGGGCAGCAGGATCTCCGCCATCCGCACGTTGTCGAAGATGACCGAGAACGACTCCTCGACGTTGACCCCCTCGCGCACGAGCAGTCGCGGCGAGAGCACGAGGCCGTTCTCGTAGACGTTCTGCTTCGTCGCCGAGAAGCCGCCGGGCACGGTGCCGCCCATGTCGAGCTGGTGCGCGTTGAGCGTCACGAAGCTCACGATGCGGCCCTCGTGGAAGACGGGGCGCACGAAGACGAGGTCGTTGTTGTGGTTGCCCGTCCGGTAGGGGTCGTTCGCGATGAGCACGTCGCCGTGCCGCAGCTTCTCCAGGCCGTACTCGCGCACCATGTTCGGGACGGCGTCGATCGTCGTGCCGGCCATGAGCACGATGCCGTTCGACGCGGCCGGCACGAGGTAGTCGAGCTCGGGCGGGCCCGAGATCGTGCACGCGAGGTCGTAGAAGTCACGCAGCACGGGCGAGAACGCGCCCGTGAGCAGGCGCACGCTCATGTGCTCGACGAGGTAGTCGAAGCGGTTGCCGAGCACGGTCGCCGTGTAGCGGTCGCAGGCGTACTCCTTCGAGAACGCGGTCTCGTCGAGATCGCGGATGCGCCGGCGTTCGGCGTGGCCCGGTGCCGCGGTCAGCGTGCTCACTTCGCTACCTCCGTGATGATGATCTCCCCCGCCCGGCCGACGACGGCCTGCTGTCCCGGCGGAATGTACGTCGTGCTGAGGCTCTCGCGGATGACCGCGGGGCCCGTGATGCTCGCACCGGTCGTCAGCGCGTCGCGCGTGAACCACTCCGCCTGGATCGGCTCGGCCGCGACGTAGCTCAGGGTCAGCGTGCCCTCGGGGGCCGCCGGGAACGGCGCGACCTCGGGGGCGAGGCCGTACTCGACCTTCTCCGCCGGGACGACGATCTCGACGCGGTAGGTGACGCCCTCGACGGGGAACATGTCGAAGCGGTTCCCGTTGCGCGCCTCGTACGCGTCGTGGAACGCGCCCGCGATCGCCGGCAGGGTCTCCGCGGAGATCGGGCCGTCGGGGATCTGGACGAACGGGATCTCCCAGCTCTGCCCGACGAGGCGGCCGTCGAAGGAGCGGCGCACCGGCAGCCCCTCGGCGGCCGCGCCGAGGCGGGCGCGCAGGCTCGCCTCCATCCGCTCGTAGACCGCCGCGACCTCGTCGATGCTGTCGGGGCCGAAGACGACGTAGGCACTCTCCGACTCGTAGTAGACCTGGTCGGTGCTGAGCAGTCCGAGCGCCGAGAAGAGCCCGGGGTGGGGAGGCACGATGACCTCCTTGAGCGGGAGCAGGTCGAGCGCCGCCGGGAGCAGCATGCCGCCCGCCGCGCCGTAGGCCATGAGGCTGAAGTCGCGGATGTCGACGCCGTGGCGCACCGCGACGTTGAGGATCTCCTCCGCCATGTGGGCGACCGCGAGCCGGTAGGTCGTCCGCACCCGCTCTTCGAAGGGAACCGGGGTGTCGAGCGCGAGGAACGCGGCCTCCGATGCCGAGGCGTCGAGCTCGAACTCGCCGCCCGCGAAGCCGTTCGGGTCGAGCACGCCCATGAGCAGCACCGCGTCGGTGACGGTCGGCTGCGTGCCGCCGCGGCCGTAGCAGGCGGGACCCGGCTCGGCCCCGGCGCTGCCCGGACCGACGAGGATGCCGCCCGAGGTGCTCACGGTGACGAGCGAGCCGCCGCCCGCGCCGACCGAGGACACCTCGGTCGAGAGCGCGTTGATGATGAGGTCGTGCTCGATCTCGAAGGTGTTCTGCACGAAGGGCTTGCCGCCGACGATGATCGACACGTCCGTCGAGGTGCCGCCGACGTCGGCGCAGAGGATGTCCTGGCGCCCGATGACGCCGCCGAGGTGGACGCTCGAGACGGTGCCGGCCGCGGGCCCCGCGAAGAGGATCCGGAAGGGGCGCTCGAGCGCCTCCTGCCACGGCAGCAGGTTCGCCGCGCAGTCGGCGAAGTTGAGCTGGCCGTCGAAGCCGAGACCCGTCAGGTCGCGATCGAGCTGGCCGGCGTAATCGCTGAAGAGCAGCTTCATGATGACGTCGATGACGGTCGTCGACGCTCGCTCGTACTCCTTCGCGAGCGGCGAGGTCTGCGAGGAGATGCTCACCTCGACACCCGGAAGCACCTCGTGGACGAGCTCGCGCAGGCGCAGCTCGTGCTCGGGGTCGACGTAGGCGTTGATGAGGCAGATCGCGATGCCCTTCACGCCGGTGCGGCCGAGGATCTCGAGCTCGTGACGCGCCTGCGCCTCGTCGAGCGGGAAGAGCGTGGCGCCCTGGGCGGTCTTGCGCTCCCGGATGCCGCGGCGCAGGTAGCGCGGGACGAGCGGGCGGGCCGCGTCGCCGAAGGTCCGGCGCCAGGCCGGGTCGGTCTGGGCGTCGAGCGGGCGGTGGATCGTGCCGCGGTCGAGGATGTCGCGGAAGCCCTCGGTCGTCAGGAACGCGACCTTCGGCAGCCGGCGCTCGAGCACGGCGTTCAGCCCCATCGTGCTCGCGTGGTTGAAGACCGCGCTCCCGGCGACGCCGAGGCGACGAGCGCCCTCGACGACCGAGCCGGCCGGGTCGATGCGACTCGAGGGCACCTTCGTGACCTCGACCTTGCCGTCGCGGATCGCGACGACGTCCGTGAACGTCCCTCCGACGTCGACTCCGAACACGCCCGCGCCCCCTTACTTGACCGTCGTCCCGAGCGGGACGTAGGAGCCGAGCGCGGGCGCCGGCTCGCGCGTGAGCGAGGCGAGGCAGTCCTGGCACTTGACGACGTGCCACCAGCCCCCCTCCGAGAGGACGGGGTACGCCTTGACGTCGGAGCCGCCGCACTCGGGGCAGTTCGCGTCGACCGCTCGGCGCTCGACGTAGCGGCGCTCCTCGCTCGGACGGGGGAAGGTCTGCACCGGCGCTCCTTGCTCATCGAGTCGACATTGACGGGCTTGAATGTACGACAATCGGACAGAGATGCCAAACTGAATGGGTACCGCATCGAGGCGGCCGGAACCGGAGGGACGATGATGTCCGACACCCCATCCCAGCACACGACGGTCATGGTCGGCCAGACCCCGGTCGAGACCTGGGGCGCGCGACGCTTCCAGGGCCGCGTCGCCGCGGTCACGGGCGCCGCGCGGGGCATCGGTCGAGCGGTCGCCGAGCGGCTCATCGCCGAGGGCGCCACCGTCTACTGCCTCGATCTGCGCGCCGAGCTGCTTAAGGAGTCCTGGGCCGGCGTCGAGCGGGCGGTGACGATCGCGAACGACGTCGGCGACAGCGCCGCGGTCGACGCGGCCTTCGAGCGCATCCGAGCCGAGCAGGGCCGACTGCACGTGCTCGTCTGCAACGCGGGGGTCCCCGACCACCCGAAGCGCGCCCGCGACTTCCCCGGCGACCCCGAGCCCGCGACGATCGACGACGAGACCTGGGAGTTCGTCCACCGGGTCAACCTGACGGGCGCGTTCAACTGCATCCGCGCCGCCGTCCCGCTCATCCGCGCCGTCGGCCCGGCGGGCGGCGCGATCGTCAACCTCTCGAGCGTCGCGGCGCTGCACCCATCCCCGCTCGCCGCCCCCTACCCCTCCTCCAAATCCGGCCTCATCGGCATGACGCACGCCTTCGCCGCCCTGCTCGGCGCGGAGAACATCAGGGTGAACGCGGTCGCCCCGGCCGCGACCGACGGCGCGATGATGCCCGACGACAAGGAGTACCTCGCGACGCTCACGGCGAAGCAGCCGATCGACCGGCTCGTGCCGCCGAGCGAGATGGCCGCGAACATCGTCTATCTCTGCTCCGACGAGGCACAGTTCATAACCGGCCAGACCGTCAGCGTCAGCGGCGGCATGGTGATGTGACGGGTCGAGGGACGAGGGAGAACGACATGGACAAGTACGCGAACGAGATTCAGCCCGTCGTCGGCCCCGTCGAGGTCGGCGGCGAGCTCGTCGAGACCTGGGGGTTCCGGCGCTTCACGGGCCGCGTCGCCGCGGTGACCGGCGCCGCGTCCGGCATGGGCGAGGCGGTCGTGCGCCGCTTCCTCGCCGAGGGGGCGATCGTCTACGCGCTCGACCTCTCGCAGGACAAGCTCGACCGCATGTGGGGCGGCGTCCCCGGCGTCACCGGCATCGCCGTCGACGTCGCCGACAGCGCGTCGGTGAACGCGGCGTTCGAGCGGATCCGCGCGGAGCACGGCGGCCTGCACTCGCTCGTCACCGCCGCCGGCGTCGCCGACTCGCCGGCGCGGATGAACGCGGCGGGCGGGCACAGCCCCGCCGACCTCTCGACGATCGACGACGACTCCTGGAACTTCGTGATCGGGGTGAACCTGACCGGCACGTTCTACTGCATCCGCGCGGCGATGCCGCTCATCCAGGCGACCGGCGCGGGCGGCGCGATCGTGACGATCTCCTCGGTCGGGGCCTTCGCCCCCTACCCGCTGCCCGCCGCCTACCCGGCGTCGAAGGCGGGCGTGACCGGCATGACGAGGGCGATCGCCGCGCTCGTCGCGCGGGAGAACATCCGGGTCAACGCCGTCGCGCCGGCCGCGACCAGGACCGCGATGCTCCCGACGGACGAGGCGCTGCTCGACTCGCTCCTCGCGCTCCAGCCGATCCCGCGCGCGATCCCCGCGAGCGAGATGGCGGCGAGCATCGTCTACCTGTGCAGCGACGAGGCGCAGTTCATGACCGGCCAGACGGTGCACATCAACGGCGGCATGGTGATGTGAGCGGGCTCAGACCTCGAGGTCGGTGAAGTTCGTGCCCGCGGAGAGCGCGACCGTGCCGCCGTCGACCGAGAGCGCCGTCCCCGTGACGTAGCTCGAGCCGCTCGAGGCGAGCCAGAGCACGCCCTGCGCGATCTCGTCCGCCTGGCCGAGCCGGCTCATCGGCGTGCCGAGCAGCAGGCGGTCCTTGAGCACCTGGGGCAGCTCCTGGAGGAAGGGCGTGTCGATCGGGCCCGGGCAGATCGCGTTCACCCGGATGCCGTCGCGCGCGTGATCGATCGCCGCCGACTTCGTCAGGCCGATGACGCCGTGCTTCGCCGCGGTGTAGGCGGCGAGGTTGTAGCCCGCGACGAGCCCCGACGCGCTCGCGGTGTTGATGATCGAGCCGCCGCCGCGGGGCGCCATGACGGCGACCTCGGCCTTGATGCAGTAGTAGACCGCGTTGAGGTCGATGTCGATGACGCGCTTCCAGTCGTCGGTGCGGATCTCGCCGAGCGGCACGTGCTCGCCCTCGACGCCCGCGTTGTTGTGCGCGATGTCGAGGCCGCCGAAGCGCAGGACGACCGCGGCGATCGTGGCCTCGACCGAGGCGAAGTCGGCGACGTCGGTGCGGAAGAACTCGGCCGTGCCGCCGGCCGCGCGGATCAGCTCGACGGTCTCGGCGCCCGCGGCCTCGGCGATGTCGGCGACCGCGACGTTCGCGCCGACGGCGCCGAGGGCGAGGGCGGTGGCCCGGCCGATGCCCGAGCCGGAGCCCGTGACGAGGGCCGTGCGACCCGTGAAGTCGTAGGAGATGTCGGACATCGGGGTTCCTTTCGTGTGGCCCTTCGACTCGGCTGCGCCTCGCTCAGGGAGCGGGCGCCTTAGAGGTCGAGGTCGGAGAAGTCGGTGCCGGCGGAGAGGATCGTGAGTCCCGCGTCGATCGGGAGCGCGACGCCGTTGACGTAGCTCGCGCCGTCGGAGGCGAGCCAGAGCACGCCCGCGGCGACCTCCTCGGGCGTGGCGAGGCGCTTCATCGGGATGCCGAGCATGAGCCGCTGCATGACCGGCGCGGGGACCTCGCCGACGAACGGCGTGTCGACGCCGCCCGGGCACACCGCGTTCACCCGGATGCCGTCCTTCGCGTGGTCGACCGCGGCCGAGCGGGTCAGTCCGACCAGCCCGTGCTTGGCCGTCGTGTAGGGGCCGGAGTGGTATCCCGCGAAGAGTCCGGCTGCCGAGGCGGTGTTGACGATCGCGCCGCCGCCCCGGCGGCGCATGACCGCGACCTCGGCGCGGATGCAGTAGTAGACGGCGTTGAGGTCGATCTCCACGACGCGGCGCCAGTCGTCGACGGTGCTGTCGGCGAACGGCACGTGCTCGCTCTCGATCCCCGCGTTGTTGTGCGCGACGTCGAGGCCGCCGAACCGGTCGACGACCGCCGCGACGGTGCGCTCGACCCCGACGACGTCGGCGACGTCGAGCTGGAAGAACTCCGCCGTGCCGCCCGCCTCGCGGATCAGCTCGACCGTCTCGAGCCCGCCGGGCTCGGCGACGTCCGAGACGGCGACGTTCGCCCCGGCCGCGCCGAACGCGATCGCCGTCGCCCGGCCGATGCCCGAGCCGGCGCCCGTGATGAACGCGGTCCGGCCGGAGAAGTCGTAGCGGACGTTCACGAGAGCGCGCTCACGACGATGTCCGACAGCCGCTGGAAGCGGTCGATGTTCGGCCCCTGCGGGAGCAGTCCCGTGCTCAGGCCGACGAAGGTCGCGTCGAGCTCGGGATCGATCCAGAACTCGGTCGACCCGGCGCCGTAGTTCCCGAACGTCTCGGGGCTCGTGAGCGTGCCGAACTGGTGCTTGACGATCCGCGTCCCGCGCACGCTGAAGCCGAGGCCGAGGTAGGCGGGCGGGACCTCGTAGCCGTTTCGCAGCGCCGCGGCCTTGTACAGCTCGTTCGGGAAGTCGCCCGTGTGGTTGCGGCGGGCGAGCCGGAGCATCGCGGGCGAGAGGATCCGGACGCCGTCGAGCTCGCCGCCGCGGCGCAGCATCTCCGCGAAACGGCCCATGTCCTGGGCCGTCGACGCGGCGCCCATCCAGACCGCCTCGTGGCGCTCGGCGAGGAAGATGCCGTTCGGGTCGTCGTTCTGCGTGGAGCGGTGCAGCACCGGCACGACCCCGCGGAAGTCGGGCATGACGTGCCGCGGGCGCATGTGGGCGCGCAGGCCGAGCCGGGTGTCGTCCATGCCGAGCGGGATGAGCAGGTCCTGCTCGAAGATCTCGTTGATCGAGCGCCCCTCCGGGTCGGTGCGCCGCAGCACCTCGCCGAGCAGGATGTGGTTCGCCATCGGCGAGTAGTCGCACCGGCTGCCCGGCTCGCTCGCGCCGTGCACGAGGGCGACGACCGAGGCGACCATCTCGGAGAGGTCGTCGAACGCGAGCCCCGGCTTTGTCTCCCAGACGCCGGGCAGGCCGTTCGTGTGGGTGAGGAAGTGGTAGATCGTCGCGCGCTCGCGCGGGGGGCCGGAGAACTCGGGGATGATGTCCGAGACCTTCGTGGTGAGCGCGATCCGGCCGAGCTCGATCGCCCGCAGGATGAGCACGTTCACGAAGGCCTTCGTCACCGAGAAGATCGAGAAGACGGTGTCGTCCCGGAGCGGGATCTGCTGCGCCTCGTCGGCGTGGCCGACGACGAAGTGGGCGAGCTCCTCGCCGTGCTGCGCGATGCGGATCGATGCGCCCCAGTACTTGCGCGCGGCGACGTCGGCCTGGAGCACCTCGCGCAGATGCTCGAGCCGGCCCGCGCGGAATGCGTCCTTGGCGCTCACGGCTGCATCGCCAGGATCGAGGGGCTGCGAACCGAGTCGAGGCTGAGCAGCATCTCGCGCTGCCCCTCGCGCGTCGCGGTGTGCGTGCGCTGGAACTCGGTCGCCGCGCGGAGCTCCTCCGGATCGACGTCCCCGTAGACGATCCGCTTGAGCCCGGAGGCGATCGGCGAGGAGATCTCGCTGAAGACGCGGGAGCGCTCTGCGGCCCAGAGGTCGAGGTAGACGTCGTCGACCTCGCCCTTGGCGACCGCCGGGAGCACCTCCTCGAGCGCGAGCACGTCGTAGAGGCCGGTCGTGAGGCCGAGGCCGCCCGTCGGGTTCGTGAGGTGGGCGGCGTCGCCGATGAGCACGACCCGGCCGTCGCGCAGCTTGCTCGCGAGGCGCTGGTGCATCCGGTACGGCTGGTAGTCGACTAGCTCGAACTCGAAGTCGGCCCCCCACAGGCCGCGGTAGAACGCCTCGATCCGCTCCACGATGCCCGCCTCGGGCAGCGAGTCGGACTCCTGGAAGGTGCAGCGCCACAGGCCCTTGCCGTCGATGTCGGCGATGACGCAGGCGTGGGTCGGGTCGACGTAGAGGTTCGAGCTGCGGAAGCCGCGGCTGCGCAGGTCCGCGCGGAGGTTCGTCGCGACGAAGCGCTCGTCCCAGGTGAAGCCGTCGAGGCTCGCCCCGATGAGCTCGCGGACGGCGCTGCGCCCGCCGTCGGCGCCGACGAGCCAGGCGGCGCGCAGCTGCTCGGCGCCGTGGGCCGTCTCGACCGTGACCGTGACGCCGTCGGCGTCCTGCTGAAGGCCCGTGACGCGCGTGCCCCAGCGGACCTCGACGCCGAGGCGGTCGAGGTGCTCGGCGACGAGCGTCGTGAACTCGCCCTGGCCGAGGTGGAGGTTGTACGGCGTCGGGGTGTCGTCGTCGATGACCTCGAAGGGCGCCGACAGGACCTCGCCGAACGCCGTGATGTGCATGTTGAAGCCCTCGCGGTCGAGGTGGCCGCGGTCCTTCATGTCGCCAAGGATCCCGAGGCGGTCGAGGTCGGGCAGCAGCGGGTGGAGGTAGACGACCGCGCGCGGCGACATGTTCGCCGCGGGCTCCGCCTCGACGACGGTGACGCTGAGGCCCTGCTTCGCGAGCGCGAGGGCGGCCATGACGCCCACCGGGCCTGCTCCGGCGACGAGCACGCTGTCATTCGCCATGGTTCCTCCTCCTCGAGGCGCCTGCGTCCATCGACGCATCGCGGCCGGGGCGACCGGCCGATGTCACGCTAGCCTGTCAGACAGCTTCATGGCAACTTGCCTGACAAACTCCCGAGGGGACCCGCCGATCAGGCGCCTGCGGCCTCGTCCTCCGCCCGGGCGAGCGCCCGAAGGGCCGTGCGGGCCTCCTGCTGGACGTGGAAGGCGGCGGCGGATCGGGCGCTCTTGACGTCGCGCTGGGTGAAGGACTCGAGGATCGCCTCGAGCTCGATGACGTTCTGCGCCGTGCGGCCCGGCTGCTCGAGCGCGAGCGCCCGCAGCTGCGTCACGCGCCGCTGGAGCAGGTTGACCATCTGCATCAGGATCGGGTTCCCGGCGCCCTCCAGCAGGACGTCGTAGACGCGGTTCATCGCCCGCATCGCCGCGACCGAGGCGCCCTCCCCCCGATCCGCGGCGGCCCGGACCTCCTCGACGGCCTCCCGGAACCGCTCGATGTCGGCGGGTGCCGCGTGCTTGATGAAGAGCTCGACCGCGAGCCGCTCGAGTTCGACGCGGACCTCGCTCACCGAGGTCGCGAGCTCGGGACTGGTGACCGCGACGATCGTGCCGCGCCCGCTCAGCGACTCGACGAGCCCCTCCGCCTCGAGCTGCCGAAGCGCCTCGCGCACGGACGGCCGGCTCGCCTGGGTCATCTCGCACAGCTCGCGCTCGACGAGGAGCTTGCCGGGCTCGAGGCGCATCTCGATGATCGCGTCGCGCAGGATCGACGCGACCTGCTCGCGAATGGGAGCGTGGCGTTGGACCTGACGCCCGCCGAGGAGATCACTCAAGTCCGCACCACCCTGTTCTCAAGAAGCCTGAGCCTATCCAGCATGCACCCAGGGTGCCACCGGCGTCTCGGCCACGCCGCGCACTCCGAGGCCGGTCACGCGATAGAGGAGGCCGCGCTCGGCCTCGGCATGCGTCGGCGCGCCGGGGGGCGGCTCCGCGAAGCCGGAGAGATCGGCCGACGTGAGATAGAGGACGTCGAGATCGGGCCCGCCGAAGGCGAGGCTCGTGATGTTGGGCGTCGGCGCCTCGATCCGATCGACGACCGTGCCGTCGGGCGCGATCCGGGCGAGCGACGGCGAATGCAGCACGGCGACCCAGACGTGATCCTCGGCGTCGACCGTCGCGCCGTCGGGGAAGCCCGGCTCGTCGGCGGTCGAGAAGAGCACCCGCTCGTTCGACAGGCCGCGCTCGTCGTAGTCGTAGGCGTAGAGGAGGTCGGTCAGGCTGTCGGCGACGTAGAGCGTGCGGCCGTCGACGCTGAAGCACAGGCCGTTGCCGAGATGGATGCCGTCCCGCAGCCGGGTCGTCGAGCCATCGGCCTCGAGCCGGATCAGGTGCCCGACGGGCTCCCGGAAGCCGCGATCGCTCGAGACCACGAGGAGCCGTCCGGCTCGATCCGCCTTGCCCTCGCTGATCCGGTCGGCCGGGCCGACCCCCGCGGGCAGCAGCTCGCCGAAGGCGCCCGTCGCCGGGTCGAAGAGCCGGAAGCCCTCCTCGAGCGCGACGACGACCCGGCCGTCGCCGGTCGTCGCGAGCGCGCCGGGCGACTCGGGCGCGTCCCACGAGTCGAGCACGTCGCCGGGACCGAGCCGGTGGATCGAGCGCTTCAGGATGTCGATGAACCACAGCGAGTGAGTCGCGGGATCCCAGACGGGACTCTCCCCGAGGACGCTGCGCACGCCCGGCACCCGCTCGATCCGCACCATCGCGTCCTCCCGTCATCCGCTCCCGTCATCGTAGTTGCCATGTTCGACGGTCGGCTATACATTTGTCTGACAGCACGCCGACGTGCGCAAGGAGGTTCGACGCGGTGACCGAGATCAACGGACGGGTTGCCGTCGTCACGGGAGGCGCGTCGGGCATCGGCCGCGGGATCGCCGAGGAGTTCCTCTCGCTCGGCGCACAGGTCGTCATCGCCGACATCAACGACGAGCGGCTCGCCGAGACGGCCGCCGAGATCGGGGCGCTCCCCGTGCGCACCGACGTGACCCGCGCCGACAGCGTCGCCTCGCTCCGCGATGCCGCGATCGAGGAGTACGGTCGCGTCGACATCCTCGTCAACAACGCGGGCGTCGGTCCCGTGGGCTACATCGAGGAGCTCACCCTCTCCGACTGGCGCTGGATGCTCGACGTCAACCTGTGGGGCGTCATCCACGGCATCGACGCGTTCCTCCCGCATCTCATCGCGAGCGACCGCGACGCGCACATCGTCAACACCGCCTCGTTCGCGATCTTCAACCCGCTGCCCGGCCTCGGCGCCTACCAGGCTGGGAAGTTCGGCGTGCAGGGCCTCTCCGAGACGCTCGCGATCGAGATGGCCGAGCGCCACCCGCACGTCCGAGTCTCGATCCTGCCGCCCGGGCCGGTGCACTCCAACATCAAGGAGAGCCTCAGCCTGCGCCCCGAGGGCGAGACCGGCGGGCTCAAGGCCGCCGACCTCGAGGACGGCGAGGAGGCCGCGAAGCTGCGCTGGATCGACGGCCGGACCGCCGGCAAGGTCGTCGCGCAGGCTGTCCTCGGCGACGACCTCTACGCGATCACCCACCCCGAGTGGTGGCCCATGGTCGAGGCCCGCAACGAGCGGATCCACGCCGACTTCGCGAAGTACCCGCCCATCCTCGGCTGAGTGCCGCGCCGCCAAGCCATCCCACGCACAAGGAGTCAGAACGCCATGGCCGAACGACCGAACCTCGACCCCGCGGTCCGCGACGAGCTCGTCGCCGCACTCGACGCCGACCGCGTCATCACCGACGCCGCGGGCCTCGACGAGTTCAAGGACCCGTACTGGGTCCCGGGCGACGACAGCTATCTCGGGTCCGCGGTCGTGTATCCCACGAGCGTCGAAGAGGTGCAGGAGGTCATGCGCATCGCGAACCGCCACGGCGTGCCGGTCTGGCCCCACGGGCAGGGCCGCGGCGGCTACGGCGGCCCGTCGCCGCGCGTGCGCGGCTCGATCCAGATCAGCCTGCGGCAGATGAACCGGGTCCTGGAGATCAACGAGGAGCTCGCCTACGCGGTCGTCGAGCCGGGGGTCAGCTGGTTCGAGCTGCATGCGGCGATCGAGGCCGGCGGCCACCCGCTGCAGCTGTCCATCCCGGACCTCGGCTGGGGCTCGGTCATCGGCAACTCGATGGACAACGGCATGACCTACATGCCCTACGGCGCGGACTTCCAGCTGCTGTGCGGCCTCGAGGTCGTGCTGCCGACCGGTGAGCTCGTGCGCACCGGCATGGGCGCCATCCCGGACAACAAGTCCTGGCACCTCTACCGCCGCGGGCTCGGGCCGTCGTTCGGCGAGATGTTCGCGCAGAGCAACTACGGCATCGTCGTCAAGGCGGGCGTCTGGCTGCAGCGCAAGCCCGAGGCGTACATCTCGGTCAACCTCTCGGTCGGGCAGGACGCCGACTTCGAGGCGGCGGTCGACGCGCTGCGGGAGCTGCGCCTCGCCAAGGTCATCGAGGGCGTCCCGGCGCTCTACGCGGCGCTCACCGCCGCACCGCAGCTCATCGACGCACAGGTCGACTTCGACCTGAGCCGCCCCCTCACCGACGAGGAGCTGCAGGCCTACGCGGACGAGACGGGCGTCGGCATCTGGGCGGGACGCACCGCGCTGTGGGGCACGAAGGCCATCGTCGACGCCAAGCTCGAGGCGATCCGGCGGGTGTGGGAGGCCATCCCGAGCGGCCGGGTCGTCACATCGGCGACCTACGCGCCGGAGGACTACCCGAACATCACGCTCTCGACCGAGCAGGTCCAGGCCGGCATCCCGACGCTGCAGCTCATTGAGGCGCAGCCCCCGTGGCTCGGGCACATCGGGTTCTCGCCGATCATGCCGCTCGCCGGCACCGAGGTCCGCTTCGTCATGGAGCAGATCCGCACGCGGCTGCGCGAGGACGGCCTCAACTTCCTCGGCGGCGTCTTCGCCTTCAACGAGCGCACGGCGTGCATCGTCACGGGCATCCCGTTCGACATCCGCGACGAGGCGCAGACGCGGCAGGCCTACGCCTCGGCGAAGCGGCTCGTCAAGGAGGTCGGCGCGCTCGGCTACGGCGAGTACCGCGCCCACGTCGACTTCATGGACGAGGCGCAGGAGATCTACGACTGGAACGACGGGGCCTACCGCCGCTTCGCCGAGACGATCAAGGATGCGATCGACCCGAACGGCGTGCTCTCCCCCGGCCGCCACGGCATCTGGCCCAAGCGCTTCCGCGAGGACTGAGCCCCGAGAACGCCAGGGGCCTCAGAGCCAGCCCGTCGAGGGCTCGATCTCCAGGAGCCAGGAGAGATCGCGTTCTCGCGCCCCCGACTCCCCGCGGGAGGCGCGCTCGCGCCACTGCTTCGGCGACTCGCCGAACGCCTGGCGGAACACCCGCGAGAAGTGGGCCTGGTCGGGGAATCCCCAGCGCTCGGCGAGCTCGCCGATCGACCGCTCGGCGAGCATCGGATCGCCGAGCTCGCGCCGCACTCCCGCGAGCCGGCGCTCGCGGATCCACGCCGAGACCGTCGTGCCGTGCTCCTGGAAGATCGCCTGCAGATAGCGGGTCGAGATGAAGTTGGCGGCGGCGATCGACGCCGCCCCGAGATCGCTCTCCGTGAGGTGCTCGGCGATGTACGCCGTGACGCGCTGGAACACCGGGGTGCCCGCCGACTCGTCGCCGCGCGTGCGCTGCAGGAAGTCGAGGAAGCTCGTCGTGAAGAGGTCGACGAGGTTCTGCGCGACGCGGCGCCCGATCGGCCCGCGCAGCAGGTCCGGGTCGCGGGCGACCGAGGCGACGAACGGCGACAGGTGCGAGCTGAAGCCGTCCTGCGCGCGGACCGCCCGGCCGAGCAGCGGCAGGAAGGACTGCGCCGGCGCATCGATGAAGGTCTGCGAGAAGCGCAGCATGAACACGGTGAAGTCGCCGTCGAACTCCCAGTCGAAGGGCACGAGCGAGCTCGACACCGCGAAGTCGCCCGGGCCGAGCGCGGCGCTCGAGCCCGCCTGGGTGAAGGTCGAGGTGCCGGCGATCTGGAAGTTGACGACGTAGAGCGGCTCGGGCGTGAACCGGATGTGCTCGGCGGTGCGATGGATGACGTGCCGCGAGGTGCGGATGTCGATGAGATGCGCGGAGACCCGGTCGAGGATCTGCCGGTGCAGGGTGCCGTGGAACTCACCGCCCGCCGGGTTCTCGACGCGCTGGAAGGACGGCAGCTCGCCCGTGATGAGCACTCGCCAGCTGTCGAGGTCGTCCGCGCTGCCGCGGATCTCCTGGAAGACTCCGCTCATGGCCGCGAGCCTATCCCGGCGGGGCGGCTCCTCAGATCGCGCCGGTCTCGGTCATGCCGGCCTTGAGACGGAGCCCGTCGCCGTCCCAGACCGCCGCCCAGTCCTCGACCCAGCGGCGGCTCGCGATCCGCCAGCCGCGCGCCGTCCTGACGACGACGTCGGTGTAGGTGCCGTGCACCTGGAACGTGGTCGCTGCTCCGTCGACCTCCCGCGCCCACGGATTGAAGGTCTTCGAGACGCAGGTCGCCGAGTCGCCCGACTCGTCGAAGTCGATCACGAGGTTGGAGGTGATGTGGAAGATGTGCTCGAAGCCGTTGCCGCCGAACATGTCGATCGCGCGCAGCTCGTCCCAGGTGACGACGGGACCGTGGGCCTGGCTGTAGTCGAACGTCGCGTCGCTCGTGAAGACCCGCGCGTCAAGCGTCTCGTAGTCGGCCTTGTCGACCGCGTGCACGTAGCGCGCGTAGACGTCCTGGATCTCGAGCCGATCGCCGATCTCGGTCAGGTCCATGCCCGTCTCCCCGGGGCTCACCGCAGCTCAGGGAGCGTCCAGCCGCCCAGGTCGTACTCGCTCATCGCCTGCTCGGCGAACTCCTCGAGCTCCCGCTCCTTGCCGCTGCCGACCGCGTCCCAGTGCACGAGGAGGCGCACCTGCTCGTGGGATCCCTGGTAGTTGCGCTCGTAGAGCTCGTGGCGTCCGCCGAACTCGGTGCCGACCGCGTCCCAGAGCATCTTGAGGGTCTTGACGCGCTCCTCGGCCGAGATACCGCCCGAGCCGCGCACGTACTTGTCGAGATAGGGACGCACCTCGGGCGACTGGAAGTCCTTCACGCTCGACGGCAGATAGATAAGCGCCGAGCCGAGGTCCTGCAGCACGATCTCCCGGATCCGCGCATAGCCGACCATCGAGAGCCAGCGGTAGGAGTTCACGGCGTCCGGGTTCGGCTGGACCGAGCCGCCCAGCCACGGCACGGGGTTGCGGGCCATCTCGTCGGCGATCGTCCAGAACGTCGAGCGCCAGGCCATGACCTCGCCGAGGCGCATCTCGACACCGCGGAACTCCTTGGTGCCGGTCAGCGCGAGCGACTTGGAGAGCAGTCCGGTGATGAAGTCGACCTTGACCGCGAGCCGCGTCGCGCCCTGGAAGGTGAGCCGGTGCGCGAAGCCCGACTTCGGGCCGAACATGTTGAACTGGTCGACGTCGCCGTAGAGGAAGATGTTCTCCCACGGGATCAGGACGTTGTCGAGGATGAGGATCGCGTCGTTCTCGTCGAAGCGGCTCGACAGCGGGTAGTCGAACGGCGTCGCCGTCTCCTCGGCCGTCTGCGCGTAGGACGTGCGCGAGATGAGCTTGACCCCCGGCGTGTTCATCTGGATGCCCGCGACGATCGCGAACTTCTTGTCGCGGACCGGCGCGCCCGCATAGCCGAGGAACGCCATGTTCGTCATCGCCGAGCCCGTCGCGACGACCTTCGCGCCGCTCACGACGACGCCGCTGTCGGTCTCCTTGACGACGTGGAGGAACACGTCGCCGACCTCGTCCGGCGGGAGGTTGCGGTCGATCGGCGGATTGATGAGCGCGTGGTTCCAGTAGAGGACCTTCTCCTGCGACTCCCGGTACCAGCGCAGCGCGTTCTCGCGGTACTCGCCGTAGAACTCGTCGTTGACCTTGAGGGTGCCGAGGAAGGCCGCCTTGTAGTCGGGGGTGCGGCCCATCCAGCCATAGGTGAGGCGCGCCCACTGGGTCATCGCCTCCTTCGCGTCGAGCAGGTCCTCGGCGGAGGTCGCCATCTTGAAGAAGGGGTGCGTGTATCCGCCGCTGCCGGTGTCGGTCGGCACGGTCTTGACCGTGCCGTCGTGGAGCGCGTCGTACAGGCGCGCCATCGAGCGCACGGGGGTGCGGAACGCCGGGTGCTCGGTGACATCCTTGACGCGTTCGCCGTAGACGTAGATCTCGCGGTCGTCCCGGATGGACTCGATGAACTCCGCGCCGTTCATGGGGCGCGGGCTGGATTCGGGCAGCGACAAGGTGCTCTCTCTTTCGCGGGGAGTGGGGTCGGGCGGGACGGCCGGTGCTCAGGCGACGCCGAGCGGCAGGAACCGGCCCTTGTAGAACGCGAGCGCGTCGCCGTCCTCGGCGGCCTCGTAGTGATGCACCCGGCCGACGACGAGGATGTGGTCGCCCGCCTCGTGGACGGCCCAGGGCTCGCAGACGAACGCCGCGTGCGACTCGGCGAGGCGGGGCGCGATCTGGTCCTCGCTCCAGCGGACCTCCTCGATCGCGTCCGGCTTGCCGGCGAAGCACATCGCGATGTCGTGCTGGTCGTGCTGCAGCACGTTGATCGCGAATGGCTTGCCGAGCATGCGCTCGGCGGCGCGGCTCGTGGTCGCGAGCGAGACGAGCACGAGCGGCGGGTCCATGGAGACGGACGTGAAGGAGTTGACGGTCGCGCCGAGGTACTCGCCCTCGTGCTCGTACGTGACGACGGTCACGCCGGTGGCGAATCGGCCGAGGGTGCGGCGGAAG
>Ga0182744_1001862_pt1 | contig 18057 bp, 18 predicted proteins | sample eDN3rd30CKraftMG_FD_128525 | JGI IMG/M metagenome (GOLD analysis project Ga0182744, IMG submission 128525) | Enriched Miracle-Growth compost microbial communities from Emeryville, California, USA - eDNA 3rd pass 30_C Kraft MG (version 2) (version 2) ...
AATCCCCTGGATAGCTCCACACGTATCTGGCATTCTGTCCGGGTCAGGCGCTCGGCCTCCTGCAGCACCTGCTCGACCAGTTCCACCGGAATGACGATCGCGCCATCCTCGTCCGCCAGAATGAAATCCCCGGGACGCACCTTGACATAGGTCGTTGTGGCGCCGCGCAGATAGACCGTGATCTGGTGATCCGTCACCCTCCAGCGTCCGATGGATTGAACCGGCGTCCTGTACCGCGCATAGACCGGGATGCCATGTTCGCCGATCCAGCGAACGTCGCGGATGCCGCCGTCCACCAGCGCACCGACCGAGCCACGCTCGCGCATGCCCAAGGCGATCAGCTCTCCGAAGTAGCAAATGCCTTCGCCGTTTCCGGACCATACGCTGATTTCGCCTTCCGAAATGCCGTTGCAGGCTTCCATCTTCTTCGCGTCGCCCCCCATTTCGAAGGGCGTCATCTGCCCGCGAATGGTATAAGCCCAGCCCGCCAGCTTCTTGCCGGCGCCTGTGAACGACAGGAAATCCTGGGAAAGCCCAAAATCGAAATGCCCCAGATTGTCCAGGACATCTGCCACATTGGCCGTGTCCACCGACGCGAAACGCTGGCGTATCTCGTTGCGCTGCTCTTGAGAAAACATGTCACTCCTTTCAATGCTGTGAGGTTTTATCTGAATCAAATGCTGGCGATCAAACCGCCGTCGACACGGATCACAGAACCGGTGATGTATGACGCGGCTTCGCTGGCGAGGAATGCCACGGTGTCGCCGTACTCCGACGGCTTTCCATACCGCCCGACCGAAATGCTCTCGGTGCTGGCTTTCTCCACTTGATCGATCGAACAACCCTCGCGTTCCGCCCTGGCAGCATCAAGCTGCCGTATGCGCTGCGTCGCGATTCTGCCCGGCAGCACGACATTCACGGTAATGCCGCCGCGCGCAACTTCACGCGAAAGCGTCTTGGACCAGCCCAGGAGTGCGGCACGCAAGGTGTTTGAAATGCCCAGGTTGGGTATCGGGGCGATCACTCCGGAAGAGGTGCTGGTGATGACACGGCCCCAGCCTTTGGCGCTCATGCCGGGCAGCACGGCATCCGTCAGCTTGATCACACCGGTCACCATACTGCGGAAGTATTTGTCCCAGTCGTCTGCGGCGACGCCCTGTGCCAGGGTGGGTGGAGGCCCCCCAGTGTTGTTTACCAGAATATCCACGTCTCCCCAGGCCATCCGGACTTCATCGAGCCGCACCTCGATGCCGTCGATATCCGCCAGATCCCATGCCATGCCGCGTGCGTCGGCGCCGCTCACCGCTATCTCGGCCGCAGCCGCCTGCGCCGCGTCGCCATTGATATCTGCAACAACCACTCTGGCGCCTTCCCGGCCGAGCGCCGCGGCAATGGCGCCGCCCAGGCCGCCTCCGCCGCCCGTCACCAGCGCCACCCTCCCTTTGATGCCCAAATCCATGGTTATGCTCTCTTCAAGTGCCGACGCGCAAGGGAGACGACATCTTGCGCAGCATCGCCAGGACGCTTTGCGCGGTAATACGGCCGGTCTTGGGGTTTTCCGAGGGGATGTTCTCGATGGTCATATGCAGCAGCGCCGAATCGGAAACCAGCTCGATGTGATGCGTATTGCGCACGACGCCGGGATCCGCCCAAACTTCCAGCGAGGTTTCGTCCGGCCCCAGCCCCGCCAGCGAAAGTGCGATCGCGACGTTCAGATTGGCGGGAAATCCCGTGGCAGCGGCTCGGGCGGACCCGGAGTAAAGCAGCAGCGGCTCCGTAATGCCGTCCAGTGAAATATTTTTTTCAGCCAGGATCGGCGCGTCCTTGAATCCGATGGGAGGCTTGCGGGAAACCATCTTGACCGAATGAATGCGGCCTTCCGCAGCTGCCGTGACCGCATCCAGGCCGAGCAGCGCACCCGAGGGAACCAGGATCTGGCCACCATTCGAGGCGGCCTTTTCGATGAGCTCCGGCGCTCCCAGCAGGGCGCCCACCGACAGCACGATCACCTTCTTGTTGGCATCTAGCGCGGGACCGAGGATTTTGTGAAGCACCGCGGCGGGCGCGCACTCAACGATGACGTCTGCGACGCTGGACAGATCTTCCAGGTCCATGCTGGGCACGGGGTTCTGCAGTGTTTCCAGGAACCGCATCGTTTTTTTGGGATCTCGGCTGCTCACCGCGCTGAGCCGGCACCCAGGGACCTCTCCCTTGTCCAGGCGGCTTGCCAGCACTTTCCCAATCGCCCCCAAGCCGGCGATGGCAACGTTCAACTCAGGACGACTACTCATTGTATTACTTGCCCTCATAGGTCAAAATGCGAAGCATGTCGCGATATGAGTACTATATTTGTGCCATAAAGTAGCCGACAAACGATTTCTTCACGAATCAGGCATGACTACAGGTAATACATCCGCCCTTAGCAGGCGTAACCGGAGTGACCGAGCGACATGAGCAGACCTCTGCCTTCCCTGATCGCGCTACGCTTCTTCGAGGCGGCCGGGCGCCTGCAAAGCTTTTCCAGGGCTGCGATCGAACTGCATGTCACTCAGGGCGCCGTCAGCCGGCAGATACGCGCATTGGAAAACGAACTGGGAATCAAGCTATTCAATCGCCTGACCCGCAAGGTCGAACTGACGGAGGCGGGACGCAGGTATCTTGCCGAGATCGGCGAAGCATTCGCCATGATGCGGATGGCGACAGACCGGCTCCGCACGCAGCAAGAGCATGCTACCTTGAAGATCAGCACCCTGCCATCCGTCGGCTCGTTGTGGCTGATGCCGCGCCTGGGTTCGTTCACCCGCGAATATCCGAACATCGAAACGAGGATTAGCAGCTCCATCGAGCCCGTGGACTTGCAGGGCGGAGACGCCGACGTCGCCATCCGGGTAGGCCCCAAACCGGGCCAGCCATATGACCGCAATGCACCCGGCATCGATCTGATCATGACCGAGGACTGGCGCGGCGTGCTTGCAGAGGAATTGACTGCCGATGTGCTGGTACCCGTGTATTCACCCAATATCCTGGAAGTCGACGCGCGGCTGGACAGCGAAGAACTGTTCCATACCCTGCCCCTCATCCACACCAGCAGTCGCGCAGACGCCTGGACGGGCTGGGCGAAGCGCTACGGGTTTAAGGATCTGCCAGCCACACCGCGCATCGAATTCGGCCACTTCTTCATGTCGCTGGATGCGGCGCGGCAAGGGCTGGGCGTGGCCATCATTCCGGAAATCATCCTGGAAAACTCAAACCTGAATGGTTTGCATTGCGCGCATGATTACAAAGCTCGGAGCGCCGGCGAGTACTATCTGCTCAGCCTTGCCCAGAACGCCGAAGCACACCATGTCGCGGCGTTCCGCAGTTGGGCCAAGAAAGAGTTCCGGAAAGGCGGCCCCCCGCGAGTCCATGGACAGACACCTAACCGCTGATCCCGCCCTCCAGGGCGCGCAGGAAGCCAGCCGCGGCGTGGTTGAAGGCCTCGGCCTGCTCCGTCTGCGGCCAATGGCCGGATTGGGTCAGAAAAAGAAAACGCCCGCGGGAAAAATGGTTCATCGCTTCGATTCCGATTTCGTACGGCAGGCTGCGGTCCTCCACCCCCCACACCAACAAGGTGGGAACCTCGACTTTCCGCCCCATGACATCACTGCGCTCAAATTCGCGTGAGACACTGGATCTGGCTTTGTAAGCCCCCCAACGCTCCCCCTGGAGCATGTCCAGTCGCAGCTGAACAACTTGATCCGTCACGCACGCGGCCTGATTGAAGGTGTTCAGACACAGCCCTCTGATACTTTCCAGTGTCGGCTCGATCGCGCCAAGGCGCGAACGGTGGGCCAGCAAACGCTCCCCCACGGCAGACGGCGGATCGAAATAGGGGTAGGGCGCAGACAATATGAGTGACAACGCCTCGGGCCCTTCCGGCTTACGCAATGCATACAGCGAGCACAGCAGTCCACCGATGGAGTTGCCGCACAGGTGCACCGCCTCGAGGCCAAGGGCTTTGAGGAAAGCCGCCAGATGCTGGAACCGGAAATCTATGCCGTGATCAGCCGGGATGGCGCTATAGCCGAATCCCGGCTGATCATAGGCAACAACGTCATATCCGGCCTGGACCAGCGCCCGGACATTGCGAAACCAGTTCAGCTCCGCGGACACGCCCGGGGCACCGCCGTGCAGAAGCACAAGCGTCCCTTTGGCCGCTTGCCCTTCTCTCTCGGCCGGCGCGCGATAGAACGCCGTCCGTATTCCCAGCACGTCCATGTATTGGCGGTCCGCCGGCAGGGAAATGCCGCCATGCTGTTCGATCGTCATGGGCGTGCGCTCCTCAGGCCAGCCAAAGCGCATCTTCTGCGGAAAGCGCCTGCCAACCGGCGTTGCCAGGCTGTCGGTCGACAAAAAACTGTAGCAGCAGCCCGTCGACATCCTGAATGAAGACGGCGAAACGCAGCGGGTGATCCACGGTGCGTAAGATGATCCCGCCTTGCGCCTGCCATGCCCGGGCGGATGTTCGCAGCTCCTCTTCGGATGCCGCCTCGAAGCCAACATGATGATAGCCCGGCTGGCGCCTGTCGGCCGCCTGGATCAGCGCTATGTTTCTTTCGCCGCAGCTGCCGCCCAGAAGGGCGTACCCTTCGCCGCGGACCAGGACGTCCAGGCCGATCCGCACCGTGTAGAAGCGCACGCTGGCATCCAGGTCCGAAGCCACGATCGTGGCGTGCTTGGTCCTGCGGGGATGGAAGACGGCGTCGGTCACGCGCCGCAGTTCGGGGTCCACATGGTAGTTCCGGTCCGCGACCGGCGGTGTCTTGCCTGGCCACCATACGGGCTTGGGTTTGGTGACGTCGCCTGTGCGGGCGGTGCGCCACTCCTTGACTACGTCGGCATACAACTCGCAGGAAATGCCATCGGGATCACCGCAGTAGGCCGAATGGGCAATGTCGTGATCCAGCGTACGCTCGAACTTCAGGTTGTCGGCGGTGGACATTTCGTATCCCCGCACCAGCTCGACTTCATTCTCCAACTCGAAAGCCAGGTGATTGAGGCCCGGCGGACGGCCGCGCCCCGAGGGTCCCGAGCTCTGCACCATGCCGACGTCATGGTGGGTATTCCCGTTGCTGAGGAAGCCGCCGCCGATTGCCGGAACCCGATACGCCTCCTCATAGCCCACAACGCGGTTGTAGAAATCCATCGAGGCGTTTGTGTCATTAACAATGAGATTCACATGCCCGAGGCGGCGCGGGCGAAAATATGGTTGGCCGCTGGGTTGTTGAACGCAGGTCTCCGCCGCGCTTGATATGTCTGTCATACTGGCTCCCTGGCAAGGATGGATAAGGCCGTTATGGCGATAGTCCGCAATCTAGGCCGCCGCACATCGCTAGACAAGCGATTTTATTGAAGTCGATGTGTGAGCGGAGAGCAAGTATCCCCAAAACAGGCGGACAACCGGCGAGCTTGCGCGGGATCAACGTCAGAAAACAGGTGGATGGAAACCGCGTCTGCCGCTTCATGCTTGCAGGCAAGCGCAGCGCAATAAGTGTGCTGTAAGCTTAAGCTGATAGAAAATAAAATGTGGCCTTCCCAGCTCCGGACTATCGGCCGTCTAATTCCAGGCCGTCTAATTCTAATAATCAGTCCTTCTTCTTCAATTAGCGATAACGCATCTCCTGCCAGGCGACGCGATAGAGCCACTGTTCGGAACTTCCGCACCATCTTCCGGTATTTCTTACAGCAAAACCACTAGTTTCACTAAAGCACGATACACGCAGGATCGCTCTATTTCGGAATAGCCGCCCACGGCCGGCCATGCACCGGCCTGCCAGGGTGCGCTGACGCCTGCAGGAATTCCAGCCCTCCGGAAAATACCCTGGCCCCCCCCCGGGAATGCCCCGGTTTTCAAAACAACCAGCACTAATGTACTAACTATTTATTGCCAGACAATAATAATTTATTGATTAATGTATGATCATCTCCAAGAGGATTCAGATCATAAAATCCAGGCTTTTCAGCGATTTTGCCGCGCCGCGGCGTTTACCGCATTGTTGGCGGTTCCTGCCATTGCTGCGGCTTCTTAGCATGGGCTCATGCCGCATGCCGGCTTGAAACGAAGCGGCTACTTCTTGATGTTGCGCTCTTTGATGATTTTGCCCCATTTGTCCGACTCTTTCTTTATGAAGTCGGCGAACTCCTGGCGTGTGGTGGGTTGCGGGGTCATGCCGAATTCGGTCAGTTTCTTTTGCACTTCGGGGTCCTCGAGAACCTTGACGATCTCTTTATTCCAGCGATCCAGTATGGGTTCCGGCGTCGCACCCGGGGCCATGAAGGCGTACCAATTCAGCGCCTCGAATCCCGGATAGCCCGATTCGGCCACAGTGGGTATATCCGGCAGATAGGCCGGCCGCTTCAGGCCCGTCGTCGCCAGCGGAATGAGCCGGTGTTGTTCCACATAAGGCATGGCCGTGGGCGGCGCAGAAAAGTACGACATCACCCGCTCGCCCAGAAGGTCCTGCATGGCTTGCGCGCCGCCCTTGTACGGAATGTGGACCATCTCGACCCCCGCTTCCATGTTCAACAGTTCGCCGGCCATATGGGATGCGGCGCCAAATCCGGACGAAGCGAAGTCTACCGTTTTTGGTTTCGTCTTGGCTAAATCAATGAACTCCTTCAAGGTCTTCACCCCTACGGCGTTGTGCACCACCAGGACATTGGGGAAGTTTACGCCGCCTGAAACAGGCGCTAGATCTTTGAAGGGGTCATAGCCCACGTCCGTCAAATGCGGGGAAATGGTCAAGGGCCCTACCGATCCGAGCAGCAGCATGCTGCCATCGCTCGGCCCGTTGGCGACATACTGGTGCGCAATATTGCCGCCGGCGCCCGGCTTATTGATGACAGCCACCGAACGGCCCGTGTTTTGCGACAAGCGCTCGGCGATCAGGCGAGCCGATGTATCAGCCGCGCCGCCGGCCACAAACCCCACGATCAACGAGATCGGCCTGTCGGGCAGATCCTGGGCGGCATGCGCCGCGGGCATTATCAACGCCCCTGCCGACAGCAGCAGGCCGCACATCAACGAATTCAGTTTCATGGGATGTCTCCTTAAAATTTAACAGCATCAACTGCATCGTCAGTCAGCATTCGCTTGTGCCGACCGGGGGCGGCGTTTTTCCACCGCATAGCGCAATAGCGCGGCACTGCGAAAGAAACCATGCGCGAACTTGCCGTAAGGCATGGTCAGGAATAGAGCCATGACCGAACCCAGATGCAAACAAAGCAGCAAAGTCATGGCCGGCGTGCCGCGACCCAGCCATAGCGCGAGGCCGCTGGCGCTGATCAGGAAGAGCAGCGCGATGAAGCCGAGATCCATTGGGTCCTGGGCGGAATCGCCATGCAAGGGGTGGCGCCGGCGATGCAAGGACCAAAGCCCCGCCGTGCCGATCATCAGCGCAACGCCTCCCGCTGCGCCCAGCAGCTTGGGCACGCTGGGCAAATCATAGGGTGCCTGCAAGTTGAAGAAGTAGTGATACACCGTGGCCAGGCTGGTCGCGGCGAAACACAACATAAAGCCGTAGAAGGTGAAGTGGTGAAAGCGCCGGCGCGACAATGTGAATTCGTCGTCTTCGTTGTTGCACCCCTCGCCATGGCCGCCATCCAGATACTTGAGCCGCAGCACGGCATCCACGGCCTCGAGCGCCGCCGGCGGGCCGGCCGGCGCGCCTCCGGTTGCAGGGCCGATATCCCTCAGAAAGCGGCGCACACCCATGCCAAGAGCGAATAATGCGAACAGGAAGACCGGTGCGAACAACCCCACCAGCAAGTTATGCGGAAAAACCTTGTAGAAGTCGCCGGCCACGGCATCGCTCCATAGTCCGCCTTCCAGAGCCGCGGCAAGCGCCAGGAAAAACGTCAGGCCGGCCGCCAGCGCCAAGGCCAATACAAGGCCATTGCGCTCATACAGCTTGCCCAGCGAACGCGGCCACGCATAGTCTTTATACGTTTGACCGCGCACTTGCGCCATGACTTGCGGCACGTTGATGGCGAACTCGTGCGGCGGCGCGTACTGGCACGCATGCAAACAGGCGCCGCAGTTGTGGCACAGATTTGCAAGATAATGCACGTCGGCCTTTTCAAACATGAGCCGCTGCGTCATGGCGGGAAACATGGCGCAAAAGCCTTCGCAATAACGACAGGCATTGCACACTTGCAACTGCCTGACGGCTTCGGACTCCGATGCCGTCAGGATAGCGGCGCCGATCTCGAAATCCAGCGCCTCCTTGGCCAGCGCATCAAGCTGCCGCATCATAGGTCTCCAGTGACATTGCTTTTTCCGGCCCCAAGGCCGCCCTGGCGGCGTTCACGCCGGCTATACGCCCGAAAGCCGTGCCTATCGACATGCCGATGCCCGCGGTGTAGCCTTTGCCGAGCACATTGCCGGCCATCATCTCGCCGGCGACAAACAAGTTGTCGCTGGGCTGGCCATTGAAATGCACGGCAGCGGTTTCGTCAGTCAGCAAACCCTGGTAGGTGAACGTCACGCCAGGCCGCAAGGCGTAGCCGTAGAACGGCGGGCGATCCAGGGGCAAGGCCCAGTGCGTCTTGGCCGGCGACAAGCCTTCGGTATGGCAGTCATCCAGCCTGGTATGGTCGAAGGCGCCCACCCTGCAGGCGGCGTTGTAGCTGCCTAAGGTTTGCATGAATATATCCACGTCCAGCCCCAGCTTGCCGGCAAGTTCGGACAGGCTGTCGGCCTTCTCGCCGGGAAACACCGGCGGCATGAAGCGCCCCACCGCCTTGCTGTCGATGATGGAATAAGCGATCTGCCCCGGCTGGCCGGCTAACAACCGGCCCCAGATTGCATAACGCTTGGGCCAGAAATCCTCGCCCTCGTCATAGAAGCGCTGCGCCTCGCGGTTGACCACGACACCCAGCGATACGCAATCGATGCGGGTGCATATGCCTCCGTCATACAGAGGCGCCCTGGCGTCGATGGCCACCATATGCGCCTGCGTCGGATCGCCTATCTTGTCCGCCTGATGCGCGTCGAACATATGCTTGAGAAGCACGCCCTGGTTGAACCGCGTGCCGCGGATCAGAAAATTGTCGGCCGGCCATTCGCCCCGTTCGTTCTGGCCCCAGGCCTCGCGCAGCCATTCCCGATTCGACTCGAAGCCGCCCGCAGCCAGCACGCATGCGCGCGCCTCGATGCGTTCCCCCTTGGCATAGGCGGCGATGAAGCGTCCATCGCGGATGTCGAGACGGTCGACCGGCGAGTCGTAGCGTATCTGTACGCCCAGCCTGCCGGCGCTGCGGTAATACGCATTGATCAAGGCTTTGCCGCCTCCCATAAAGAAGGCATTGGTACGCGCCACATGCAATGCGCCGGACAAAGGCGGCTGGAAATGGACGCCATGCTTGCGCATCCAGTCCCTACAGGTCGATGAAGCGCGGATTACGAGGCGAGCCAGTTTTTCGTTGGTCTGCCCGCCGGTGACGGCAAGCAGGTCGCGCCAATATTCCTCTTCCGGGTAGGCGTCGACCAAAACGTCCTGCGGCGCATCGTGCATGCAGCGCAAATTGCGTGTGTGCTGGGAGTTTCCGCCACGCCATTCGCGCGGCGAAGCCTCCAGGATCAGGACATTGGTGCCCGACTCGCGCGCACGCAAGGCCGCGCACAGGGCGGCATTGCCGCCGCCCACAACAAGAACATCGTACATAAACAGTTCATGCCAGACGATATGATCTCTGTACTGTATATGTATCGCCGTTCATCCGCTACGGCCTGACACACCATAGGTATTCACAATTTGTGAAGACTTCCGCCTTCAGGCTATCAGCTCGGCGCCCGGCCAGCAGCCATCGGCGACCAGGCTCCGCATGACGTCGATCAACACCACGCGCACCGCCAAAGCCGCTGGGGAGAGCTGATCGTCCGGCAGGCTAGCCATGATATTGCGGCGCACCATGCTGTCATGCAGCAAGGGGATCCGCAGCAAGCGCCTGTCATTTGCCCGGACCACCGCCGCCCCCGGCTGGATGGTCGCGGCCAGACCGGCCTGAACGATATCCATCAGCATGGACAGCCCATCGACCTCGGCGACCACATTGGGTTCATGGCCATAATGAAAAAAGGCGGCGTTAATGATGGCGCGCAAGCCATGCGACCCGGTGGGCAGAACCAGGGGAAGATTAACGATGTCATGCAGCGCCAGCCCGCCGCCGGCCGGTTGCGGGCATTGGTCCGGCTGCGCCACGACAAATAATTTCTCCGTCAGCACGGGCAGCAAGGTCCAGCCTTGATGGTTGCCGGCATGGAACAACACGGCAAGGTCCAGCTGGCGCCGTCCAAGCATGCGCGACAAGTTGCCGGAAAGGCTTTCGACGAGATGCAGGCGCACATCCGGGTAACGCTGCCGCATCGCCCGGACCAAAGGCACGCCCAGCACGGACGATGTAGTGGGAGCCATGCCTATCGACACATGCCCGGCAAGCCGGGCGGCCTGCGCCGCCTGCACGGCGTTGTCGGCATGCCGCAGAACCAGCTCGGCTTCCTGGCATAGCGCCAAGCCGGCGGCGGTCGGCACCACGCCGGTGGAGGTGCGCTGCAAAAGGCGGGTACTGAGCTCGCTTTCCAGCCTGCTGATCTGCTGGCTGAGCGCGGATGTCACGACACCCAAATCTTCCGCGGCGCGGCCCATGCTGCCCAGTTCAACCACGCGGACAAAGTAACGCAGCTGGCGCAGTTCCATATTGGCCGCTCAACAGGAATAAAAGGTGGGCGTATTCATGGTTTGGATTGGCTCTTCATCGCAACCGAGGATGTGAACTGGCGGGCGGTACTGGGTTCGAACCAGTGACCCCTGCCGTGTGAAAGGGTAAAATCGCCTGGAAAATCTGATTTTTCCGTTTTAAATCAACAAACTAGCTTAACCTGCACTCACCTATTTTACCCTCAAATAACCCCGAAAGTGCCGCAAAAATGTGCCCAAATTAGGGGTAAATCGCGCCACAAAAAATGAGGGTAAGAAAAAGTAGAAAAAGCACTATACCTATATGCAGTCGCCGTGACTGCGTATCGGAGATAGTTAGAAATGGAATTACTTCTGACCCCAGCAGAACTGGCAAAGGCACTCGGATTCTCAGTCCAAACCATCTATAACAGGCTGCATGATCCAAAGCGTGGTCCCCTGCCCCCTGGTAATCCCCCCATTTTCAGCAGTAAGCGGCAGTAGAATCGTTTAAATATTTACTGGCTAATTTCTGTCTCGGAGTGATGCCGCCCAGGGCCATGTTGGGTCGTTCGTTGTTGTAGGTCCAGAGCCAGGCGGTGGCGCCAAGCTGAACTTCGTCTAGACTGCCGAACAGGTTTTGGGCGAGCCAATCATAACGCACGGTCCGGTTATAGCGCTCGACGTACGCGTTTTGTTGGGGATTTCCGGGCTGGGTATGGATGATGGTGATGCGCCGCTTGAAAGCCCATTCCAACAGCGTTTTGCCGATGTACTCGGGGCCATTGTCGCAACGCAGGCATGCTGGCTTGCCGCGCCATTCGATGATCTGCTCCAGGGCACGCGTCACACGTTCTGCCGGCAGCGAGAAGTCCACCTCGATTCCTAAACCTTCGCGGTTAAAGTCATCGGCCACATTGAACAGCCGGATGCTGCGACCGTCGGCAAGCTGATCATGCATAAAGTCCATTGACCAGATTTGATTGATATCCGTGGCCGTGCCCAGGGGCTCTGGTCGCTCGCGTACCAGGCGTTTTGTGGGCTTAATACGCAGGTTCAGCTCCAGTTCCCGATAGATCCGATAGACTCTTTTGTGGTTCCACCTGAAGCCCTTAATGTTGCGTAAGTACAGGAAACATAAGCCAAAGCCCCAGTTGCGTTGGGCGGTGGTCAAGCGAATCAACCAGTCAGCGACCACCTCATTTTCATCGGCGTGCTTCGCCTTGTAGTGGTAGCCGCTCTGGCTGATGCCAAACGCTTCACATGCCAGGCGGATGCTCACCTTGAACTGCTCAACGGCACCTCGCGCCATCTCTTTGCGTCGAGATGGCGCTACCATTTTTTTCGAAGCGCCTCCTGCACGATTTCCGCCTTCAAACGCTCCTCGGCGTACATCCTCTTGAGCCGCCGATTCTCGTCCTCGAGCTCCTTCAGGCGTGCCATCATGGAGGCGTCCATGCCGCCGTACTTAGCGCGCCACTTGTAGAACGAGGCGCTGCTCATGCCGTGCTCGCGGCACAGCTCTGGCACGGGTGTACCCGCTTCGGCTTGTTTGAGGATCGCCATGATCTGGCTGTCAGTGAATCGGGATTGCTTCATTGCGAATTTCCTTGTTGTGGAAATTCTACCTTCGATCACTGCGGATATACGGGGGGAGTACCCGTCCACAAGGAGTTGAGGTCCTCCCGAGCTATCCAAAGAGACTCATTCTTTAGATTTCTGGAGCCGAAACCCCCACCAACGTCTCCTCCAACTCTTCGCAACATTGCTGAATCAGCTGTAGCGCCTGCTGCTGCAATTCAGGGCTCTGAAGACCGATCTCCGCACACATGGAAATCTTCGTCAGTGCACAGGAACACTCATCCAAGGCAACAAGCACAGGCATATCCACTCCTTAGATGAGGAAACCCTGAATTGTGGGCAATTCCGCCCTACGGGACGATACGTAGAAGCCGAGTATTGCCTATTCTGTAAGTTCTAGTAACATTGACCAGAAAGCTAGGAGTTACGGCGCGATCAAAGTTGCCCAGTCGAAAGCCCCAGAGAACGATATGAAGTAGCAAGCAAACCAGGCTTAAATACCTCACCAATACACATGTCCGTACTTGAGCAAACCCATATCAGCTCCGACCAAGATCCACCAATAGGGATCGGAAAAGGTACCGTTTTCTATGTTTATTACGGAAGGAATGCTTGGCACTCTACGTGGATAACTCGTTATAGCCACGGGGCATTACACGACACCCTAGAAACTGCAAAAGCACATTGTGAAACGCGCAGAGTTCAAGGCAGCGTGTTCAATATCCTCGAATTACCGGCGTTGATTCTATTAACACAGCAACGAGTTGTATATATAACGGAAATCAACTCGGAAAATCCTTTACGCGGATATGCCGGTCGTTATATTGACAAAAAATGGGCATTAATAACTGGAAACCAACATCACCCTAAAAAGATCCGCATGGACATGCCAATGCATAACATTGAGGATTCCTTTCGACCATTGAGCAATTATTGGACGCACCAGCCAAATTTCCAAAACTCCGTCATGGTTGTACAACGCCATCATCAGGGCTCAATGCCCGAACTTAAAAACCGAGTCCCATCAAAACGGGAGCATTACGTTTCGCATAGCTATGGCAAAGAATACGCTCTAGGCTGGAGACGTCAGTCTAATAACATCAAGACGAGTGGTATCGCGCTAGCCTACGCAAAACTCACTCAAAGCTAATCAACCAGCCAGATTTCAAATTCTATTCATACAAAGTCACCGCATCAGATACGCTCAATTTTGTCTACGCCTAGCTGCTCTAGGAGCTGTTGGTGTTTATCGGCAAACCAGCCTCGAGATTTCTTCCTGCCGCCAACTTGGCCGGCGTCATTCATCAACTTCACCATGATCGCTTCAAGCTCGCGATGATCCTGCACTACGTAGTACAGAAGCTCAAAATTATTATTGGTAAACGAGGACTCTAGGGCCAACAGTTGCTCTCCCTCACGCAGAATCCGCTCAACGTCCCCAAGCTTATTCACCAGCCGATCGACCTCTGACGCCTTCGATGAATCCTCAATCGTCTCCGCTTCATCATAAGCAGTGCCCACATCCCTCATCGATTGAAATAGCTGATAAAAGGACTCTGGCTGGATTAGGGCCAAACCATTGAACGAGCCTAACTTGACCTGAATTACGCTTCTTTCCTGCTTCTGCTTGCCATTATCGTCGACATACGGCCTAAGCTTGACTCCTTTAACCAAGACATCTGGCTTACCACTTCTCCCCAACGTAATCAGCTGGCGCCTTGTGTTTTCCCCGAAATCCGAAATAAGCGCATTAGTTCTGGATTTCAAGGACTCCAACTGACTACGCATCTGGCCTAGTTGCTCTAGACGAATAGGCTTCTGGGCAACTAGCTCTTTGAGCGCGGCAAGGCTCTGCTTCCGGCGCTTTTCATTGTTATAGAGCTTACGATCACCAATGAGCTTGGACTCCAAAGAAAACTGAGCTGACGCACAATTTTTCCCCAGCAAGGTCACAGTTCCATCTAGAAGCTCAATCAGCCAGCCACGCCGATGGGAGTGAAGACACAAATTGCCGTTCTCTTTCTGGAAACAGCATTCCACATCCTCACCAAAGTGATAATCCCCCGCTAGCCCTTTGTAAGTTACTTTGGTCAGGGGGTTATTTTCAACGAAATTTGGAAGCTCTCGAATTTCTTCAGGGCTAGAAAATGTCCGAATATCCATCATGAAGAGGTCATACTCCACGCGATTGAGACACGGCCATTATACTGTACATAAAAACAGTTTATGTAATGACCCAGCAGTATCTGCTCAGATCAAGCGGCTAATGCAAAGGCTTCAGCTGGGGTTTTCATATTCAACGCCTGGTGTGGGCGCCAGTGGTTGTAAAAGCGTATCCAGTCGCCGATCACGCGGCTGGCATGCTGCAAGGTTTCAAAGCGGTGCCGATGCGCACATTGTTCTTTAAGCGTTCTGATGACACGTTCCACCATGCCGTTTTGCTGTGGGCAATGCGGCGTGATGAACTCCTGGCGCAAGCCGTAGCTGCGAACCAGTGCGGTATAGCTGCGACTAGCAAAAACGAGCCCGTTATCCGACCGAAGCAGGAACGGCGCAGGCACACGGCCCAGTGTCCCAAAGCGAGTGATTAAAGCGTGCTCCAGGGCACTACTGGCGGTAGTGGCTTTGCCGCTACGCGACAGGTGCCAGCCAAGCAACTCACGCGTATGGCAGTCGATCACCAGCGCCAGGGTTGCCCATCCATCACGGCCCGCCCAGATACGGCATAGATCCGTTGACCAGCGTTCGTTGGGCGCTGTGGCAACTGACGGCAACGCCTGGATGCGTGGCCTGAATCCAATGGCTCGCTTCTTCACTTGCCAGCCCTTGAGCTGGAAGATGCGCTGGACCGTGTTCTTGTTCATGCCCAGCAACGCCGCAACGGTGCGGTAGCCAAACGACGGCGACTCTTCAATCATCGCCTTGATCGGCTCTGCGAGCTCAGGTTTGATCTTCGGCGCGGCCTTCGTCGGTTTGTAATACACCGTGCGCCGGGGAATTCCGAACCACTGGCACAGCTTGGAGATTGAGACGGTAAAGCCATCTTCCTTCAGTCCCTGGCGGATCGTCTCGATCACTTCTCGTCCTCGCCCAACAGGGACTGCAATTTTTTTCTGGCACGTAGCTCCAACATCGCTTCGCCATACGCCTCTTGCAAGTCCTTGATCTGGCGTTCGTATTGCTCTTTGACATCCAACGGGTTGGCCCGCAAGGCATTCTCCATACCGCGCTTGGCATCGTCCACCCACTTCTCCACTTCGGAAGGGGAAAGGTCGTAGGAACGACTGGCCTCGGAGACCGTAGTCTTGCCCTGAATAATGTCCAGCACCAGCGCGCCCTTGCGCTTGGCCGTCCAGCGTTTGATGTCTTCGTCCATCTTCATACTCATCGTGATTCCTTTAATTATCACCTGAGCGGAAAATCAGTGGGTCATTACACACGTGCCGATGAGATCACAGAACAGGTAGCCCTACCGTTGGCGTTAGCTATCGTCAAGAATGGGGATCTCTTACCTAGGGAGCGGGGCCCATATGTCCTAGGCGGGACAATCATGCAAGCAGGGATTCTTGTCTATCAGCTCATGAAACGCATCTCCCCGCAAGCACGACATACTGCTGTCGAAGCAGTCATCCAAGGAGCAGAGCCCCTTGTCATGGGGGGAGAGTGCGTCCGTTGGCTAACTCACTCTCCCGATAGATCAGAACAAGATCGTGTTTTACCAGATGAAACAGACGATATTATCTACCAGTTATTTGCTATTCGAGTGCAGGAGGCAAGTGCTGATCAGCCCTTATTCCTAAACATCGGTCGCGATGCGCCGGAACTTTACTGGTACTGGCAGAAAGGGCGAGGCCAAGCAGAGGTAGAGGCACATCTTAAATCTTTCTTTGATACGAACCCCTCCTATATGAATGACTTCCTTGATTCATACGTTGGAGAGGGATGGGAAATAGAAAGTGGTCTACCTGTGCGATCGGATCTGCGCCGGGAAACATACGATGCCATTGCGTTATGTATTTCATCCGACTATGTCATGAAAACTCTACACACACTCTATGGCGCAGAGCTGGATGCACCCCGATACCACATTGAAGGATCCACCGCACAGAAATTTGCGCATCAATTCGCCTACATACATCAGGCAGTTGTGGAAAAATCTCAAGCGCAAAAAGATGAGTCAACTCCACATGGGGTTTGATGGATAACCTACCTCATAAAAACCATTAGGAGAAGATCGCATGGCTACACTGATGGCAGATCCTTACCTTGGTTTAGTTTCATTCCAGAAGGGAATAGATGCAGGAATTTTAGACCTTACTCCTGTAAGAAACATAGCAGACTTGTATAGCCATTTCGATGTCCCTGCCCCCGGAGTAAAGCGCCTCACATATGTTCGAATGAGTGAAGACCTGAGAACAGCAATAGCATTACTATCATGTGTCATGAATGGAGAGGTCGAGGGATATCCTTGCATCGCAATAGGGTACGCAGTATCCAAAGACTTCCGTAATCAAGGCCTAGCTAAACAGATATTTCTTGATGTCATACAAGACCAGCTTACCCAAGCTAAGCGAGTTGGACATAAGATCATATATATCGAGGCAGTAATTGACACTACTAATGCAGCGTCACAACACGTGGCGCAAGCTGTTTTAGGCGTTGATCCCGAAGACATCATAGATTCCGCATCCGGTTGCCCAGCAAAACGCTACACAGCAAGTTATGACACAACAAACAGGGTCCAACGATAGGGGGTCACCTCTCTTGCCTCCAGTTCCATAGTTAATACGTAGTGGCAAGAAGCAAACGCGTTGTCTCCCAACAAGCTGACTCTGCTCATTGCAGAGGTAACAAACCTCAGACTACGAATTCGCTTCTCTGATCCAAAAAAAATGACCCTCCCTAATGAAAACGGGCCGAGGCACCTTTCGGTGACCATCGGCCCGCGTCACTTACCCTCATAAGCTTAGGAGTCAAAGTGCTTCCGACACTCAAACTCACAATTACGTATAGGCAATATCACCCTTGCTCAGAGAACTAATTTTCTCCTCCTGCTCTTAGCCCTACTCACACCTACCCACAAGCCTTTAGCTTCAAAACAAACGTCGGACCAGGCGCAACATGCCTGTCGAAGTCAACCGTCTCCGCCCCACTTATCAGTACCACATCGTCAGACTGGAGACTCTTCAGGTATAGACCGTATGCCCAAGACGGATTGAAAACCACATCCAACACAAGGGCATCCACACCAACTCTCAAAAGTTGTTCCTGAAGAGCAGAAAGGAACCCTTTTCTCTGCAAACTGGGGTGGAGCTTAATTGAACTAATCACAACAGCAGCACCTAGCTCCTGGGCAGAGACGGAGTGCCATGGATATGGCACATACCTGCTAAGGATAATCTCACCCATAGGCTCTTCATCATAAAAGGGGGACGATCAGCATTCATTAAACTTGTTTTTGCGAAGAACGAGCTTAATGGAAGGAATGCCGATGTCCCCAGTCGATTTTATCCTGGGAATCCGGGATGTCGTGATTGAACGGGTCGAGCGAGGTCGAGAGATTCATGTGTGGGCCAGGCCGGCCAGGCGCTCGGCCTGCATCCATTGCCAGCAAGGGGCGGTACGAATTAAAGCGACGCACCAGAGAACGCTCAAGCACACACGCCAAGGTAATCAACTGATGGTGCTGCACCTGGCGGTGCCCAAGTACCATTGCACGGACTGCAATCGGTATTTTCGCCATCGCTTTGCGGGCATCCGG